>Ga0209430_1000449_pt1 | contig 42712 bp, 37 predicted proteins | sample BarGraIncub1133A_FD_184504 | JGI IMG/M metagenome (GOLD analysis project Ga0209430, IMG submission 184504) | Arctic peat soil microbial communities from Barrow, Alaska - Barrow Graham LP Incubations 11-33A (SPAdes) (version 2) | ecosystem: Environmental > Terrestrial > Soil > Wetlands > Peat... | reverse complement strand
GTACATTTTCAGTAGAATTTGCACCAAATGAAATATTTCTGAAGTCGTCACGCAAGAAAATGACCTATAAATAACTGATTATCAAAAATTTCAAAGAACATTTTTAAAATTTAACGAGACACTAGTGTCAGCATCCCATTAAACCGCTCCAACGGATTTGCAATCCGTTGGCGAAAGATTACCAGCGGATTGCAAATCCGCTGGAGCGTCAATTTAGTGAAAGATTACCAGCGGATTGCAAATCCGCTGGAGCGTCAATCGGAATGTATCCCGGCCACCAGCTCGCCCCTTGTGCAGGCCGATTCAGAATCGTCCTTCATTAGAATCGCCGGTTTCAGGAGAGATTTCGCCAAGGAATTTGTCCGACCCGTAAATAACTTTCAGCCGGTGTGCAATAATGTCTACCCTGAAGGCGCCGGCACCAAGTGTTTCCCCATCGGCTTCCCCCGGCAGGGGAGAGCCGGAAGAAATGGCGATTAATTTTCCGGTATGGGTCGATACCCTGTAGTCGCGGACGAACTCTCCCGAGTAGAGTCCCTTGAAGTTGGTCAGAATGCCCCAGATTCCTATTTTGCGAATAATGGTGAGGTGAAAGAGTCCCTTAAGCGGATTGGCTTCGGGTACCTGCATCATCCCGCCTCCGTTGAATTTCCCTAAACCGATGCTTGCGCTGAAGAGGTTGACAACCAGTGCCGTATCATCAATTGTGATCGTTGTATTACGGCTTCTGTAATTGACGTACCCCGAAAACAGACTCTGAATATATACCCTTATTCCGGTTATTCCCTTGAATTTTAATGCATTGGCATTCCTGGTTACCAGGGCATCGAAACCGAACCCAGCGATGTTCACGAAAAACCTCCTGGTAGTCTTACCCCTGATCAGGCAGGTGATTTCGCCTACATCCTGCAAAACAGTCTTATACTCCTTAATGATGTCGATGGCTTTCTGATAGTTGTCAGGGATTCCAAAAGTCTTTATCCAGTCGTTGCCTGTTCCGACAGGTACCATGCCCAGGGTAATCTGGCTGGCAACCTGCCGGTCGGCCAGAAAAATTCCGTTCACCACTTCGTTAAGCGTCCCGTCTCCTCCAGCAACGATTAGATGCGTCTCACCATTGTTGACGAGCGCCCTTGTCATTTCAATGGCATGGCCCGGATACTGTGATAGGACGAGCTTGTATCTGATCTCCGACTGCTTCAGCAGCTGTTCGATTTTACTTTGGTCATGGGCTCCTTTCCCACCGCCTGCATGAGGATTCAATATGACCTGCCAGAGAATTTCCATAAATAAGCTATTCCTGAACAGCAGCGATACCGGGCAGCACACGGCCTTCGAGGTATTCGAGCATGGCGCCGCCTGCAGTGGAAATATAAGAAACTTTGTCTGCAATGCCGAATTGGTTGACGGCCGCGACTGAATCACCACCACCCACCAGGGAGAAGGCACCATTTGCGGTAGCTTTAACGATGGCATCGCCAATGGCCCTGGTCCCCACGGCAAATTTCTCCATCTCGAAAACACCGACCGGACCATTCCAGAGAATCGTTTTGGAATCACCGATCACTTTGCTGAAAATTTTGATGGTTTCCGGACCGACATCCAGACCGGACCAGTTGTCATCGATGGCAAAAGAACTAACCACCTTGGTGTTGGCGGTTTCCGCGAATGCATCTGCTTCAACAACATCCACTGCAAAGTGAAGCTGTACACCCTTTTCTTTGGCCTTCACCAAAATGTTTTTTGCGAGTTCAAGATAATCGTCCTCGCAAATGGAACTTCCGATTTTTCCGCCCTGGGCCTTCACGAAGGTGTAAGTCATGCCGCCGCCAATGATCAGATGATCTACTGAGTTCAGCAGGTTTTCGATGATGGTGATCTTCGAAGAGACTTTTGAACCCCCCATGATGGCTGTAAAAGGACGCTGCGGAGCTTTCAGAACCTTATCGAGGCTCGCAATTTCGCTGGCTACCAACAACCCGAACATTTTGTCGTTAGGGAAAAATTTGGCAATTACGGCAGTAGATGCGTGAGCCCTGTGAGCAGTACCGAATGCATCATTGACCCAGCAGTCGCCAAGTTCAGCTAACTGACCAGCAAAAGCTTCATCTCCACCCTCCTCTTCAGGATGAAAACGGAGATTTTCCAGAACCAGAATTTCACCTGTTTTCAAGGCGGAAGCCATAGCTTTTGTTGCCTCTCCAATACAATCCGGAGCCATCTTAATAGCCTTCCCACCCAGAATTTTACTGAGGTGCGGAACCAGATGCCTCATCGAAAATTTATCTTCAGGGCCTTTTTTGGGTCGACCCAGGTGTGACATGAGGATGACTGCTCCACCTTTTTCAAGAATTGTCTTGATGGTAGGTAATGCGGCAGTCATTCGGGTATCATCGGTAATTTCGAATTGTTCGTTGAGCGGAACATTGAAGTCAACTCTGATTAAGGCTTTTTTGCCTGAAAAGTTATAAGTTTCAATCGTCTGCATATCGTTGTAATTAAATTTTATGGAAAATCCAAAGATAGTGGATATCTGTTTGATAAGCTCCTTTACATTGTTAATTTTTTACTAATTCGGAGGCAGACAGTTAGGGGTCGCCACGGTGTTAGCAAAATTTTTTACTTTTGGGAAGTAAGCAGCAAGTATAAATTATATGTCTACAAACCGTTATGCAGTTTAAGGAAGTAATCGGACAAAATCCGACCAAAGAGCTTTTGATTCAGTTAGCCAGGGAACATCGCGTTCCTCATGCCATCCTGTTGATTGGTCCTCACGGGAACGGAAAACTTGGTCTTGCTCTGGCCTTTGGACAATACCTGAACTGTAAAAACAAGACCGAATACGATTCCTGCGGTGTCTGCAGCTCCTGCCTCAAATACAGGAAGCTGATCCACCCTGATCTGCATTTTACTTTCCCGGTCATTAAGACTTCTTCGCTGACAAAACCCACCAGTACCGATTATCTGCCCAAATGGAGGGAGTTCTTCCTGGCCAATCCGTATCCGCTTTACGAAAGATGGAACCAATACATCGCTGAAGAGAATAAACAGGGGATGATCTATGTCGATGAAGCCTCAGAGATTATACAAAAACTCAACAAGAAATCGTACGAAGCGGAATATAAGGTTTCCCTGATTTGGCTTCCGGAGACCATGAATGCGACCTGCGCCAACAAGATTCTGAAGATTCTGGAAGAGCCGCCAGCCAATACCATCTTCATCCTGGTAACGGAGGAGGAGCAGAAACTACTGAGTACCATTAGGTCGCGATGCCAGACCATCCGCCTTCCGAAAATCAATGAAAAGGACCTTGCCGAAGCACTGTCAAATCATCCATCCATCGGAGGAAATAATCCGGCTGTAGTGGCTAGAATCGCCAACGGGAATTATATTCTGGCAGAAGAATTTTTACTGGATGATGAGGTTAGAAAATACAACCACCTGCAATATGCGGCACTCATGAGGTACGGTTATTCCAGGAAGTTGCCAGATCTTCTCGCCTGGGCGGATGAACTGTCGGCCATTGGCCGAACCAGGCAGATCAGTTTCTTAAGGTATTGCAGTGAGTTTACCCGTGAAAATTTCATGGCCAATTTCCGGCAACCGGATCTTGTCACCATGGATGAAAATGAAGAGAAATTTGCCAGTAAATTTGCCCCTTTTATCCAGGAAAAAAATGTGATCCACTTGTTTACCGAATTTGAAAAATCACTCAGAGATGTTGCTTCCAACGGGAATGCCAAGGCAATTTTCACTGATATGGCTATTAAAGTTTCCAAGTTGATCAGGTTGTAAAACTCCGCGAAAATTGATTATTTTTGTACAAAACTGAAAAATTGACAATGACCACCATACATAAAACAGCCCTCGGATGTCAGGTTTCCCCTCACTCCAGGAGTTGTGCCAAGCTAAATGTTTACAACTGGCTTCATGATGTGCCCAATACCCTCAATCCAAACGCTATTGTCGAAATCCGTTTTAAGAATACCCGCAAAGACTATTATACCAACGTTAACGACCTGTCCCTCAAGCCCGGTGACATTGTCGCCGTTGAGGCAAGTCCGGGTCACGATATCGGAGTGGTTTCCCTGGTAGGAGACCTGGTTCTGAAACAGATGAGGAGACACAAACCCACCTTCGTGGATGGTGAACTCCGAAAAATTTACCGCCTGGCCAAACCTGTCGACATCCAGAAATGGGAGGAGTCAACTGCCCTTGAACACGAGACCATGTTGAAGGCGCGCAAGCTCGCGGAGGACCTTCGGCTTAATATGAAAATTGGAGACGTCGAATTCCAGGGAGATAAGACAAAGGCAATATTTTATTATATTGCAGATGAGCGTGTTGATTTCCGACAGCTCATCAAAGTGTATGCCGATACCTTCAGAATTCGTATCGAGATGCGCCAGATCGGTGCCCGTCAGGAAGCAGGAAGGATCGGCGGGATTGGACCTTGCGGAAGAGAACTCTGCTGCAGTTCATGGATTTCCAATTTTGTTTCAGTGACCACTAACTCAGCCCGTTACCAGGAAATTTCCCTTAATCCTCAGAAACTGGCCGGTCAGTGCAGCAAACTGAAGTGTTGCCTGAATTATGAATTGGATTGTTACATCGATGCACAGCTTGATTTTCCTCCAAATAATGTCCAGATTGAGACAGAAAAGGGCAATTTCAACTATCTGAAAGCAGACATCTTCAAGGGCATTTTCTGGTATGTAAGGGAAAATTACCAGGGGGGCGGTGTAATAGGCGTTTCTGTAGAAAAAGTTAAGGAGATACTCAGAATCAACAGAAGCGGAAAGAAAATACCAGACCTGACGGGTGATGTGATGGAAATTCCTGAAGATACTGCGCCAACTTATCAGAATTCCGTTGGACAGGAGAGCCTCGACAGGTTCGATCAAAATTCAAGTAAGCCGAGGAGAAAGAAACGGCACAAACCGGTTCTGACCCGCAAAAATCCTTCTAATCCTACCCATGACAGTGCACAGATTAATCCGGAGATTTAGCCTTTCCGGAATACTTTTCGTTGGCATAATTTTGTTGTTTTCCTGCAACAGGAACACCGTATTCAGTAATTATAAGACGCTGAAAGGCGCTAGATGGCACCAGGATTCAATCCTGCGATTTGATATGACCGTGCCCGATTCCACCAAGATCTATAACCTGTTTCTGAATGTCAGAAACGAGGGGAGATACGCCTTCAGTAATTTGTGGCTATTCGTCAAAATAATTCCGCCCAAAGGCCTGGTCGTTAATGATACCATCGAATTATCACTGGCAACGCCTGAGGGTAAATGGCTTGGCTATGGTTTGGGCGACCTGTACGATATGAAATATCCATACAAACAGACCACTTTTTTCCCCGCTGCAGGATATTATCGTTTTGAGGTGAGGCATGGGATGAGAACGGATGACGGCTTCTTGAGGGGAATTCGCGATTTTGGGATCACACTTGAGCGAAGTAATTAGCGGTGAGTAAGAATAAGCTGGCCAAATTTGCCGAAATCAGGGCGCTTCCAAATGTTGTGGAAGTTAGTTATGATGAATTACAGAAAGGCCCTCATCATCTTCGTGGTAAATGGAAGAGTCAATTCTTCGGAAATGACCATCCGATTGTGCTGGAGCTTGGCTGCGGGAAAGGCGAATATACCGTGGGACTTGCAGAGAATTATCCGGAAAAGAATTTTATCGGGGTCGATATCAAGGGCGCCAGGATATGGACAGGAGCAGTCGCAGCCCACGAAAAGAGCCTGCGGAATACAGCCTTCCTGCGTACTTATGTTGAACTGCTGCCTTCTTTCTTTGATGCCGGTGAAGTCAGCGAGATCTGGATTACCTTCCCGGATCCTCAAATGAAAAAGCCTCGGAAGCGTCTTACATCCACTAAATTATTATCTCATTACTGTAAGTTCCTGAAACCTGGCGGAGTAGTTCATCTCAAAACCGACAGCAATTTTCTCTTCACTTATACTTCCGCACTGGTCCAATTAAACCACTTCAGTATTGATGTGGAGACAACGGATCTCTATGCTTCTGAGTATGCCGACGACATCCTGGGAATCAAAACTTATTACGAGGAACAATGGTTATGCCGTGGGATAAAGATCAAATACCTGAAGTTCGTGCCACAAGCCGGGCCATTGAAGGAACCTGAGATTGAAATTGAGATGGATGATTACAGAAGCTTCGGCCGTGACCGAAGATTAGTCGGGAATGAGCCCTTCGGAACATAATCATTCGTCGATCGTAAAAAAGCAAAATAAACACATACATCTATGGCAATTGTACCAAAAAACATTTCTGACACACTGAGGAGAATTAGCTTCCCGGGTTCGGACAAAAACATTGTTGAGCTGGAAATGGTTCAGGAAATTCGTATTGCCGGCAAACGAATCAGCTTCTCACTCGTTTTTCAGCAGGAGGATGATCCTTCCATTGGTCCCGTTTCTGAAGCCTGTGTGGATGAAATCAGACGGGAATTCGGAAGCGACTGTGAGGTAACTGTTACGCCTAAGAGTTCAAAAAGAATGAGTCCGCCGGTACTTCCGGGCGTTAAAAATATCGTTGCTATCGCCTCTGGCAAGGGTGGGGTAGGAAAGTCCACGATAGCTGTAAACCTGGCAGTAGCCCTTGCAAAAAAAGGTGCCAGAGTGGGTCTGGTAGACGCGGATATTTTCGGGCCATCCATTCCGAAAATGTTTGGGGAAGAGGATGCCCATCCGCATTTCGAGAAAATCGACGGACGTAACAGGATCGTCCCCATCGAGAAGTTTGGGGTGAAATTTCTTTCAATCGGATTCTTTGCGAACAAGAATGATGCGCTCATCTGGCGCGGACCGGTTGCCTCCAATGCCCTGAAACAGCTGATTATGGAAGGAAACTGGGGAGAACTTGATTTCTTGCTGGTAGATCTGCCGCCCGGAACCAGTGATATTCATCTTACACTGGTACAGACTGTTGCCGTTACAGCGGCGGTGATCGTTACTACTCCGCAGGATGTCGCGCTGGCGGATGTTGTAAAGGGGGTTTCCATGTTTAGCAGCAAGTCGATAAATGTTCCCATCCTGGGAATCATCGAAAACATGTCGTGGTTTACACCTGCCGAACTACCTGAAAATAAGTATTATATCTTCGGGAAGGACGGGGGCAAAGAGTTGGCAAAAAAATTAGAAATTCCATTGCTTGCGCAGATTCCTTTGGTCATGAGTATCCGCGAAGGCGGAGACAATGGCCTGCCCGCTGCCTGGTACGAAAACGATGTAACCGGGATAGCTTTCAGAAATCTGGCCTCCGAAGTGATCGTCCAGCTGGAGCATAGAAACATTTTTTTTAAACCTACCGAGAAAGTAAAGGTGAGCAAGAAGTAATTTTTTCGGCAATTTTGAGTTAATTTGTATAGCACATTTATCCAAAATCGCTTGAGGGGATTCAGTTTGTACCGGATTTTTTTCCTATTGGTATTGTTTTCAGCTGCCGGATGTTCTACGCAGAAAAACACTGCTTTGTCTAGGTTTTACCATAATCTGGCCGCTCATTACAACGTTTACTTTAATGCGAAAGAGGGTGTCAAGGAGGGGTTGAAACGCATGGATGGGTCTGTCATAGAGGACTATACACAGTTATTACCCATATTTCCTGAGACAAACACTATGGCCGTACAGGCAGCAGCTTCCGAAATGGAATATGCAGTACAGAAATGCCTCAAGCTGATTGCCAACCATTCCATCTCAAAGAGTCCGAAGCGTAAGCCCAATAAATCAGAGGCTTATCTGGCATTTGCCTCAAAGGGAGAGTACAACAAATGGATCGATGACACCTATCTTTTGATGGGACAGGCCAGCTATTACCTGCACGATTTTCACAAGGCGCAGGAGAGTTTTAACTACATTTTACATAATTTTTCTGATCAACCTACCCGAAATCCCGCTTTTCTTTGGTTGTCGAGGTGTTATTTGGAAACCGGAGAGACCGCAAAGACGCTGGAAATCTTCAAATTGCTGGAACGCGACGGAAGTCTTCCTGCCTACATAAAGAAAGATCTTCTACTGGTTAAGGCATATTATTTTCTGCAGAATGGCAATACGAATGAAGCTGTATCACTCCTTAACCAGTCCTTGAAATTCAAATTGAGCAGAAGAGAACAAAGCCGATACAATTTCATTCTGGCCCAGTTGTACCAAAAGCAGCAGCAAAACGAAGAGGCTATTGCAGCCTTCAAAAGGGTAGTGAATGCGCGACCACCCTACCGGATGAAATTTGAGGCAAAGATATCCCTCCTCGAGCTCTCCAATGGAAATCCGGAAGAAACCGATCTGGCGCTCACAAAGATGACCAGGACTGGGAATAGTGTGCCTTTCCTGGATCGAATCTATTATGTCAAAGGGATGATAGCCTTGAAATCGGGTCGTACGACTGATGCAATCAAAGACTTTCAGACCTCCGTAGTAAACAGTATGCAAAATTATAGTCAAAGGGCTCTTTCCAGCCTGACTGTCGCACGTCTTTTTTTTGAAAAAGGAAATTTCAGGATGGCATCGTGCTATTACGACAGTGCCTTAGCGGTTGTGGATCAGACATATCCCGGGTACGAAGAGATCGTGACCAAGTCCAATGGTTTATCCTCCCTGGTGAAAAATCTGGATCACATTAGAAGGGAAGACAGCCTGCAGAGAGTTGCGCTGATGAGTGAAAAAGATCGGCTTTCCTATATTAATAAGATCATAGCGGATGTTTCTGAGGCTGAAAATGCCAAACAAAAGCAGCAGCAGAATGAACAGAATAACCAGAACTATTTCAGAAACCAGCAATACAGAGGTTCATTCGATAACAACCAGGGTAATAATATGTGGTATTTCTATAACCCTGTTACGGCGGGGCTTGGAAAGACTGAATTTCAGCAGATCTGGGGAAAGCGGATACTGGAGGATAACTGGAGAAGAAAGAATAAAATAGCGGTTCTCACTTCCGAAATGGAGCAGGTCGAGCCTTCCGCGGAAGCACAGAAGAAAGAGGTCGTGAAGCCAAAAATATCTGATCCTAAGATGGTTGAATACTATTTGCAGGATTTACCATTGAATGACTCACTGATGCAGGTTTCCAATGACAGGATCAAATCAGCGATTTTTGCCGCGGGCAGGATATATATCAGTACCCTGAAGGATGAACCTCACGCGATAGAGCAATTTGAAGCGCTGAATAAAAGATTTCCGGGGAGTATTTATGAGCTTTCAACCTGGATCGAACTTCATAAGATCAACTATCAACCGGATATTTATCGCAGCAGGATTACTCAGAAATATCCTGAATCGAATTATGCAAAGTTCCTGCTGAATCCCGATTTTTTCAAGGAACTGGAGATTCGGAAGCAGCTAATTGAGCGGAAACATGGAGAAGCAACGGCTCTCTATCAAAAAGGGGATTATGCAGCTGCCGGAAAAATTGCAAGTGAGGTAATGGCTTTGCAGCCGGATAGCCTTTTGCTTCCAAAAGTGAAATTTATTGAATTGGTTGCGACTGGGAAGAACAGCTCACAAGAGGATTTTGGGAAGATGCTTGAAAAGTATCTTTACGATTTTCCGGGCTCTCCGGCAAAACCTGTTGCCCTTAAGATTCGGGAGTTGATACAGCAGAATGCACTGGTCGATCTGGAAAAGATGATTGCAAAGATTGATTCTGCCGGATCTGCCAATCTGCAGGAGAAGAAAAACGGAAAAGCAGATGATCCCTTCGGAGGCAAATACTCTTATGACGAAGATCTTTTCCACTATTTTATTCTTTCATTTCCAAAGGATGCAAAAGTTGACGTTAACCGGCTGATATTTGATATTGCCAATTTCAACATCGATTACTATACCTCATTCGATTTTGAAGTAGAAGAGATCCGTTTGAATGAACATATCAACCTGGTGGTAGTCAGGAGCCTTCCGAACAAGGAAGAAGGGCTGGGTTATTTCGGCAATATCCTAAAGCAAAAAGAGGTTTTTAAAACGTTGAAAGGAATTGACTACCATTATTTTATCGCCTCCTCTCCCAACTATAGGAAGCTGATAGCGGACCAGGATCTTTTGGAATATCTGAGGTTCTTTGTACAGAATTATAGCAAGAATTCCACGCCTGTCAGATAACTCTCCGGTTGCCTCTCATTTTTTTAAGCTTGCTTTGCCGTTATTTTTCGATTTTCACCGAATTTTTATACATCCGGGTCAAAAAAGTGTTAAAATCAAACTAAACTAGCCAATTTTACGTAGAATAAGGTTGAAATACGGATTTTGAAATTTGCTTCTTCTCCATTCCGTTGGATAAATAAATATTTTTACCCCGCCAAAAATTTTCAAAGATATATGATGGGAAAAACGAATAGTCCGGTCGCCATAAAGAAGATCCTGATTGCCAACAGAGGAGAGATAGCCGTAAGAATTATGCGCTCCTGCCGCGAGATGGGAATCGAAACTGTGGCCGTTTATAGTGACGCTGATCGCTCCTCTCTTCACGTCAGATATGCTTCAGAAGCTTACCACATTGGTCCCAGTGCCTCTTCCGAGAGCTATCTCCGGATGGATAAAATACTGGAAGTAGCTAAGTTATCAGGCTCGGATGCTATCCATCCAGGGTATGGATTCCTTTCTGAGAATTCAATGTTTGCAAGAAAATGTAAGGAAGCAGGGATCATTTTCATCGGACCTTCTGCCGAATCTATTGAGGCAATGGGCGATAAAATAAGTGCCCGGAAGCGGATGATTGCTGCCGGAGTCCCTGTTGTACCTGGTACCACCGAGAAAATCGAGGATGAGGGGAAAGCCATAAAAACTATTATGGGTATCGGTTTGCCAGTAATGATCAAAGCTTCTGCGGGAGGCGGAGGAAAAGGAATGCGGCTGGTGAGGAAAGAAGAAGATATCATGCCCGCCATCAGAGGCGCGAAGTCTGAAGCCAGTGCAGCGTTTGGTGACGATTCCCTGTACATTGAGAAATACATCGAATCACCACATCATATTGAATTTCAGGTGCTGGCAGATAGATATGGTGATGCGGTCCACCTCTTTGAAAGGGAATGTTCCGTTCAGAGACGTCACCAGAAGGTAATAGAGGAGACGCCATCACCAATTATGACGCCGGCCGTAAGGGAGCGAATGGGCGCTTGTGCGGTAGCAGCCACCAAGGCGGCTAATTATGAGGGAGCCGGGACAATTGAATTTATCGTCGACGATCAGTTGAATTTCTATTTTCTGGAGATGAATACACGTTTGCAGGTTGAGCATCCGATCACCGAAAGGGTCGTTGGGGTTGACCTGGTAAGGGAGCAGATCCGTATCGCGGAAGGACACCCACTTCCCTTTACACAGAGGCAGCTTAAGATGAACGGTCATTCGATGGAATGCCGGATCTACGCTGAAGACACAGATCAAAATTTCATGCCGAATCCTGGTAAGATTACTCATATCACAGAACCAATGGGATTGGGCGTCCGTTGCGACGGATACATTCATGAAGGTTATACCATCCCAATTTACTATGACCCGATGATCAGTAAGTTAATCATCTGGGGACGTACCAGAGCCGAGGTGATCGAGCGGATGCGCCGCGCGCTCTTTGAATATAAAATATCAGGGGTTAAGACCTCCATCAAATATTTGTTGAAGATCATGGAGACACCGGATTTCAGGAACGGTACCTACAATACTCATTTTATTGAGAAGAATGAGGAATTTCTGAATAGCAAAGTAAAATGCGACAGGCATTGTGAAGACATTGCCCTGATTGCCACCTTTTTCGAGCATGCCTCCAGGGTGAAGCATACAAAAAGAGTGGCGCCTCACGAGAGAACTGTGGCCGTAAAAGGATGGAAGCACAGGGGCAGGAGAACCGGGATGCAGAGACTATAAATTATAAGCGTTTTAAACAATATTATGCAAATTGAATTTAAGGTAAATGATCGGACTGCAGTCGTCAAGGAGATCAGCCGCGAAGGTAGTCTGGTGACGATCTCGGTAGACAGTAAAATCTATGTAGTTGATGTTGACAAAGTTAGCGGGGAAGAATATTCCATTCTTTCTGAAGGCAAATCATATAATATTGAGGTGATCTCAACCGATGACCCGAAAACATACCGCGTGAATACCATCTATTTTGGTTTTGATGTCAGCGTTAACGATGCAGAATCACGTTACAATCAAAAGCGCAAGAACAAAGCAAGTGATGGCACAACAGATACTATCAGGTCTCCAATGCCCGGCAAGGTAGTAAAGGTACTGGTTAAAAAAGGTGACCATGTTGAAAAAGGTCAGACACTTGTGATCCTTGCCGCAATGAAAATGGAAAGTGAATACAAGGCAGGATGCAGTGGATTGGTCTCAAAAGTGGCTGTCAAAGAGGGCGATACTGTTGAGGGTAATCAATTGATGGTAGTGATTGGTAAAGATGTTAGTAAATAAATTCAGTATACGATGATTGATAAGTACAAAGAACTGGAGAGAAGAAATTTGGAAGCAGAAATTGGTGGTGGCCAGGACCGGATCAATAAACAACATGCCGCCGGCAGAAAGACCGCCAGAGAACGTGTGAATGACCTGGTGGATCCAGGTACATTTGTGGAGTTCGACAAGTTTGTGGTGCACAGGATCCACGATTTCGATATGGAAAAATCTCTCATACCGGGCGACGGCGTCGTTACCGGATACGGCAAAATAGATGACCGTTTAGTTTATCTTTTTGCCCAGGATTTTACTGTCTTCGGTGGAGCAATGAGTCGCGCCAATGCGGACAAAATCATAAAAATCATGGATCTGGCCATGAACATGGGCGCTCCGGTGATAGGTCTTAACGACTCAGGCGGTGCGCGTATTCAGGAAGGCGTGCAGAGCCTTGCCGGATATGCTGACATTTTTTACCGAAATGTGATGAGCTCCGGCGTCATCCCCCAAATATCAGCCATCCTTGGCCCTTGTGCCGGAGGAGCAGTATACTCACCGGCTATCACCGACTTTATTGTGATGGTGAAGGAGTCCAGTTATATGTTCGTTACCGGGCCAGACGTAGTGAAAGAGGTTACCCACGAGGAGGTTACTAAAGAGGAACTCGGCGGATCTGTTACACACGGCAGCAAAAGCGGCGTTACGCACCTTACTGCAGACGATGACGAGCATGCCATGCTGATGATTCGCGAACTTTTCAGCTATATGCCCTCTAACAACATGGAAGATCCACCGTTTGTCCCGACAACGGACGACCACTTCCGCGAAGAACCCGATCTGGATCAGCTGATTCCCGCAGATCCAAATAAGCCTTACGATATGAGAGAATTGATCGACAAGGTAGTTGATGATCAGAAGTTCTTCGAAATTCAGCCCGATTATGCACCCAATATTCTCATTGGTTTTGCCAGAATGGGAGGTCACAGCGTCGGTATTGTTGCCAATCAACCAGCCTGTCTTGCTGGCGTTCTGGATATTAACTCTTCCGTAAAGGCTGCCCGTTTCGTTCGTTTCTGCGACGCTTTTAATATCCCGCTGATATCATTTGTTGATGTCCCCGGATTCCTCCCTGGTACCGTTCAGGAGTTCGGCGGAATCATCCGCCACGGTGCGAAACTGCTCTACGCATTCGCGGAAGCTACCGTCCCAAAAATTACCATGATTACACGCAAAGCTTATGGTGGGGCGTATGATGTGATGAGCAGTAAGCACATTGGCGCCGATATCAACTATGCCTATCCTTCGGCCGAAATTGCTGTGATGGGTGCAGAAGGTGCTGTCCGGATCATCCACCGCGACAAGCTGGATCCTGCTACCAAAGCCGAAGCCGTAGAAAACTACCGCGACGCCTTCTCTAATCCTTATAAAGCGGCTGAATTGGGATACATTGATGAAGTGATCTACCCCAGACATACCCGAGCCAAGCTCATCCAGGCCTTAGAAATGACTCATAACAAACATAAGACCAATCCACTGAAGAAGCACGGTAATATCCCATTGTAAAAAAACGGGCACTCCCCCTCGTTTGCAACGAGGGGGGATTGTGATGATCGAATGCAACAAGCTTTAATCTGTGATCAATGATTCATAAGGGATTTTGAGTTTTTCATGAAGATTTCTAATCATTTTCAAAGACAGCTTTCTCTTTCGGTTAAAAATCTCTGATACTCTGCTCTTGTAGCCAATAATTTTTGCTAAATCATTGTTGTCCATATTCATTTGCTCCATTCGAAATTTAATCGCTTCTATTGGATCAGGCGCATCAATTGGATATTGCTCATCCTCATATTTTTCAATCAACATTCCCAATAAATCCGCTTCATCCCCTTCTTTCGAATCGGCCGGGGCATCAAATATAATTTCAAGTCTGCTTAACGCTTGATTATATTCCTCTTCTGTTTTTAATATTTTTATCTTCATCATTATCTAAATTTTATCGGCCTCAATCCTATCGTAATCACTATGCGTACCAATGAACCTAATAAAAACCCATTGTCTCAGATAATTGATCTGAACTATCAATCGGTATTTGTTACCACAGATGTTAAATACCACTCTTCCATTCTTGAGTATACTTGCTTTAGGATATGCCGCCTTAATGACATTTGGAGAAGTCCAGACAGCTTTTGATGCTTCTTTGTATCAAGTCTTAAGTTGTTCTTCCGGTTCAGCCTGTTTTTCCCAATATTCCCTGAGTATTTTTTTGGCAATTACCCGCATTGATCTGTCAATAATTTGAACAAAGATAACATAAAAGTTACCGTTTTGGTAAAAGTACTAATTTTTCTGCTATCCCTCGTTTCAAATCTGCTATCCCTCGTTTCAAACGAGGGATCACTCAACTAATGTTTTAGCATTTTTCACTTATTGAAATAGTTAAATATTCTGAAAATGCTTTAATTGGGATTAAAAATTGCATCAATTGCATCAGCCGTTTCGTTTATATCGTATTTTTGTCGTTTAGTAAAAATTAAGAACCATGAACAGGAATAAAATTAGCATTTTAATGTTTTGGATGATAGTGATTTCATTCACTTTCACACAATGCCGGAAAGAAGCGATGCTGCCCGTGGTTCAGGATCCGGTAGTTCCTCCGGTAGTTACGCCTGTAGTAATTCCGGATGCATCGGAGGTAAATACATTCGTTTGGGCCAGCATGCACGATTATTATTTGTGGAATGACAAGATTCCAAATCTAACCAATACGTATTATCAGATGCTTACAACCTCCAGTTCCAATTACCAGCGGAACAAGGACAGTCTGAACGTTTATCTGAATAAATTTACGGATCCTACCAAGCTTTTCAATGATTTGCTGTACCAGTACAATGTTGTTGACAAGTTTTCCTTTATTGTAAGTGATTACACCATTATTGACAACTGGATTGCCGGTATCTCCAAGACAATGGGTTACGATTTAGGGCAACATTACTTTACATTGGACAAGACTTCTTCTGACGTTTACATTGTAGTTCGATATGTAGCGAAGAATTCTCCAGCTGATTTGGCAGGCATACAAAGAGGCGATATTATTTCCAAGGTAGATGGGGTCCAGTTGACGGGTGCTAACATCAATAACCTACTCAACGGGGATTCTTTTACTCTCTCTTTCGCAAAGATCGTCAACGGCGTCATGACACTCACTGGTAAGACCGCCTCTCTTACTGCCGTTCAACTGCAGGAGGATCCGGTACTTTTCAGTAAAGTTCTCACCGTCAATGGAAGCAAAGTGGGTTATTTAGTCTACAATGGCTTCACCTCTGATTTTGACCTTGAGTTGAACACAGTTTTTCAACAGTTCAAAGCAGCGGGCATATCCAAACTTATTCTTGATCTTCGTTACAACGGGGGAGGTTCAGTTCAGACTGCCATCTACCTGGCCAGCATGATTTATACCAACAATACTGCAAAATTATTTACCAAGAGTGTCTACAATGGGATCTTGACTCCATATATCACAACCACCTATGGAGCGAGCTTTTTTGACAGCAATTTCACCGATAAAATCAACACAACGGCAATCAATACCTTGAATCTGGCTGATATCTACTTCATCGTTTCGGGAGAGACCGCTTCAGCCAGCGAACTGCTGATCAATGGCCTTAAGCCTTACATGAATGTCAAATCCATCGGTACCAATACCTACGGGAAATATGTTGCCTCATTGACGCTAAAGGATTATGATGCAAACAACAACCTGGTTACCACCCACAAATATGCCATGCAGCCTATTGTGGCTAAATATTCCAATTCGCTTGGTGTCTCAGATTTTGTTAACGGACTTGCACCGGATATTACTGCACAAGAGAATGCTGAAAACTTGTTGCCCTGGGGAGATGAAAACGAGACCCTGTTAAAGGTAGCTTTAGATAACATAAAGGGATTAAAATCACAAACAATCAAAAATGTCAGTTATTTAGTCAAATCAGAACTCCTTTTTGATTCAAAAGATAAATCTCCGTTCTCGCATGACATGTATGTTGATCCGCAGAAATTGGTAAAACGGACCAGATAAGAATCATATTTAGTTATGAGTTATGAATTATAGCAAGTGCACACTTCAATATTGAAGCAAACAATGCATGATTATTTGTATTTTTGATAAAAAAATTGAATTATGAACACGCAACCTATTACCGTAGACCTTCCTTCCGATATTCTTCTTGCATTGAACGAAACTGAAGCCGAACTAAAGCAAGGAATAAAGACTTCGTTGGCTATGAGATTATATAGATTGCAAAAACTTACAATTGGGAAAGCAGCTCAATTATCAGGACTTTCCAGATTTGAATTTGAAACACTACTCTCTGAGAATGAGATACCGATATCAAATCTTACAGTAGGCGATGTAATAGATGACTGCAAAAAGCTTAAATAGAATGAAAAATGGACTTGTAATAGCAGATGCAGGACCCATATTTTCATTGGCGCTTATTGATAAACTAGATATTTTATATGGATTATTTGATGATATAAGGATTCCTCAGGCTGTTTGGAATGAAATAACATACGATGAAATAAAACCTGACTACCAGAGGCTCTATAATTTTTTCAAGGACAAGACTTGTCAAATATCAGGATTAAATGAATTGACCTTTGTGATGGATTATGGGGAATCTGAATCGTTAATTCTGTACAAAGAATTACAAGCTGATTTTCTACTGATTGACGATAAAAAGGCAAGAAAAATAGCTGAGAACTTAGATATTAATTGTATTGGGTTAATTGGTCTGCTTTCAATTGCGAAAGATAAAGGATTAATTGAAAAGCTAAGACCAATTTTTGATACATTCCTGCAAAACAAGCGGTTTTATTCAGTTGAACTGCTCAATGATGTTTTGATGGCTAAAGGAGAAGAAATAATAAGCTACAAGACATAACAAACAGGCAGATTTCCCGCAAATTAAATTCCCAAGGATGATGTTCTGGTTTCAAGTGTTTCATTTATATAAAGTAGCGGATTATCTGCAGTATATCATTTATAACTCATAACTGGAAATAACTGTCTGCTAAAGCGATAAAAGTTGAAATAATGGAAGAAAAGCAGTATAAGCTTGATGAAAGGTATTTAAGGATGGCGGCAGTATGGGCAGAAAATTCCTACTGCAAACGTTGTCAGGTCGGAGCGCTGCTGATCAAGAACAAGATGATTATCTCGGATGGTTACAATGGAACACCGTCCGGTTTTGAGAATATCTGTGAAGACGAAAACGACAAAACAAAGCCTTATGTGCTTCATGCAGAGGCTAATGCGATAACAAAAATTGCCAAATCACACAACAGCAGCGAAGGTGCCACCCTTTATGTTACCTCCTCACCGTGCATAGAATGCGCAAAACTGATTATTCAGGCAGGTATCAAAAGAGTCGTATTTTCGGAACCATATCGTATCAATGATGGGATCGAACTACTCGAAAGAGCAAAAATCGAGGTTGTACAGATAAAAAAAAAGTAAATTAAGCGCACACAATCAGATAAATGGAAAATAACAACAGAAAAATTTCGACCTGGATGCCGGTTATCGTAGGAGTCACACTGATATTGGGTGTAGGACTGGGCATCAGACTTCAAAGCAGAAAGCAGACATCCAGTCTGCCGATGCTACCGACCACTTCGCACAGCAAGCTGGATCAGGTCATCAATCTGATTGAAGGGAATTACGTAGATACTGTCAATACAAAGAGAATCATTGAGGATGCTATTCCGGAAGTGCTCAAACAGCTGGATCCGCATACCGTTTATATTTCTGCCAAAGAGATGCAGGGAGTTTCTGAGGAGATGGCGGGTAATTTTGGTGGCATCGGTGTTCAGTTTTCGATTCAGAATGATACGGTAATGGTGATTGACGTCGTATCCGGTGGACCTTCACAGAAGTTGGGTATCAGGGCTGGCGACAGGATCGTGAAAGTTGGCGACTCCATACTCGTTAGGAAAAATTTGAAAAATGAGCTGGTATTCAAGAAACTCCGTGGACCAAAGGGTACGAAAGTCAAGGTTGGAATTTGGCGTAAAGGCTTGCCGGAACTGATTAATTTTGACATTACCAGAGGAGATATTCCGATTTACAGCGTGGATGTTTCTTATATGATCGACAGTAAGACAGGCTACGTGAAGGTCGGGCGTTTTGCCGATAAGACTTATGATGAATTCATGGCTGCGCTTGCCAAGCTGGATAACGGAGGTGCAGAACAGTTAATTATTGACCTTCGCGGGAATCCTGGAGGCTATTTGAACTCGGTCATACGCATGGTTAGCGAGTTCCTGGACAAGGGTGAACTCATCGTTTACACCTCTGGAAGGACTCAGCCAAAGAAAGAGGTCTTTGCAGAAAAGCGGGGCAGATACTATGGGAAAAGAGTGGTCGTACTGGTCGATGAGTACGCCGCCTCTGCGAGTGAAATCTTTGCAGGAGCAATTCAGGACAACGACCGCGGAACCATTATCGGCCGCCGGACTTTCGGTAAGGGTTTGGTTCAGGAACAGATGTTCTTTTACGACGGATCTGCCCTCCGGTTGACCGTAGCAAGATATTATACCCCGTCAGGAAGATGTATTCAGAAGTCTTACCAAAAAGGTACAGATGATTACTACGCTGACATTAGCAAGAGACTTGTTCATGGGGAGTTAATGCAGAAGGACAGCATCCATATGGCCGACACGGTGAAGTATTTTACGAGACTGAAACGGGTCGTTTTTGGTGGAGGCGGCATCATGCCGGACGTCTTTGTTCCGGCTGATACGACAGGAAATTCAACCTACTTTTTCAAACTCTTTCAAAAGGGACTGGTGTATCAATATGCCTTCGATTATGCCGACAAGCACCGCGAAGAGTTATCCCATTTGAAGAGCGGTGCCGAATTTACGGCTCTATTAAAGAAAGGATCCATTTTCAACGATTTCCTGCAATACGCTGTTAAAAATGGTGTGCCGAATAATGAAGCAGGAATCAAGATTTCAGGCAAGATTATTGAGACACAACTGATGGCCTATATCGCCCGCAATATCATAGGGGAGGAGGGCTTTTACAGTATCATCAGCAACATAGACAATACCTTGCTGGAGGCCGTGAAGGCTATCAACAACAAGGACAAGCTGGTCAGCGTGGAATAATTATTCAACCAGATTCTCTATCTTTTTATAAGCCTCGTCGATACCGGAAATATAATCTTTCTTGAGTTTCCTGTAATAATCCTTAACTATTTTAGGATTATCCTTCCCATCCGGGTTATTTACCTTTTCGACAGTATTATTGTGAAGCGCCACAACATCATCAATTACAGCCATTGCCGCTTGCTCTTTGCCATTAAAAGCCTGCACAAAATCGATGCTGTCACCGATTACCTGTGAAGATAGAAACGCAATTTCCTTTTTTAGATTTCTGATGCTTGCCATAACTTAAGTATTTATTATTAGAAAAGTTTTGTTTGTTGTGGGGTATTCTTCTTCTTCTGCTTATTCTTTAGCTTTTCAGCTTCCGCTTCTTCGTCTACAATTTTCTTCCTGAAATGTAAAGGATCCGGGAGTGTCCAGGAGGGTTTGTTTTCCCAGTTGGAGCGTATTTTTATGACCGTTTGGTAATAGCAAACCTCTTCAGGTTCAATTTTTTCTTTCAGGTTTCCTGAATCCCATTTCCCGTTGTCGTTTTTGTCGTAAATGGCTTTCATAAGGTATTTTTTGGGCTCCAGGAAGGAGAAAATGACATCCTGGTCCTTGATGATTCGAGCGCTTTTCAGGACTGGTTCACCTTGGCTGAAATCAAGAACCTGAATGATCGTCGGACCTTTTACGTTCTGAACGGAGACAATTATTTTCCCGTAGTGTTCCTCCTCCTGTGTCTTGAAATCAGTCTTAATTTGTTTCCCATAAAGGCCGTAAATGGTATTCATGGCGGTCGAATCGATAGTAAGCCTGTAGGTTGTGGCAAATTTCCAGGGGAACGAGATCAGGTATTTCCGGAAACTGGTGGTGTCTTTTCTGATCCGGGGACTAATCGGGTAAAAGGTCGTATCCTTTTTGACGTAAAGTTTGATCTTTGAAGTATCGAACGAGTGGATGGGTTGGGGAGATTCTAGAAGGATTTCCCGGTAGGGGTCGAAAGCACTTCCAATATTGGAATTAATTTGAATTCCCTTGGGTTCCACAATGATCTTTTTGCGCGCATTACGTTTGCTCTTATCTTTAGCGTCTGATTTGAATGATTGATCCTCAGGTTGATACAATTTGATGGTATCTTTCTTGGTAAAAAAGACGCCAAGACTATCTTGCTGAAGGTAGGATAATTTTAACATAAGAGTATCTCTCTTATATACCAAAGAATCAGTTATCCAAACCTTTAGGGTGTCTGAATTCCTGGATTTCTCGATCAGGTTCCATTTCCCTTCCGGGTGAACGTTCAGCATTTCAACATGGAAGGTATCTGCAGTGGAACCTATGAATGTCAGGTTGACAGTTTGACGCGTTGGCCGGGTATATTTGTCGAGTCTGAGGTCAAATCCTTTCTCAAAGAAGAGAGAAAAATTGAGTGGGTCAGGATAAAAGCGTGTTTTTCCAACTACAACGAGGGTGTCAGATCCTGTAACGACAGTATCTCTCTTTGGTTCATAAACCGCCGAAGGTGTAATCCGGTTCGCTAAAAACGAGATTGAGTCGACACCTGCTGTATATTTCAGGTTGTTATCGATATCACTCATGGCATAAATCATGTAACTCGCGACTGGTAGATTGGTCACGGCAAAGAAGCCCTGCGAATTGGTTTTACCAACAAAATCGGGGCGTGTCTTGTGGATCAGCGTATCGGAAGTCCCCTTGTAAAGCAGCACAAAGCACTTTGAAGGTTCCAGCGTAAAAGCATCCCTGACAAAGCCAACGATACGCATGGTATCCAGGTTGGGACCTGTGGAAAAGGCCAGGCGCAAGTTTCTGTATCTGTTCTTCTCGTTGTTGTCAACGATACCGTCCTTAAAGTCAAGGGAATAGGTTGTATTGGGAAGTAATTTTTCGTTGAGATCAACGATGAAAGTCTTTCCTTTGGTCCTGAAGATCGGTTTTTTTGTAGTAGGTGGGGAAACGATGAACTTATCATTTAGGTCGTCCGGTACGACAAACTTATTGAAGGTTATCCGGATTTTGGTGTCCTTAAAATTAAGCTGATTTTGTTCAGGAATACTTCTGACGATAATTGGAGGAACTTTGTCTTTGGGCCCGCCTTTAGGCATTCCCATATTAGCACACGAAACGATCAGAACTATTACGATGAATACAGAAACGATATTTTGCAGACTCCTTTTTATCACAGTTCGTGTCATATTAAATTACACTTCCGTTCTAAACCAGCCCGATGACCGGGTTTCGAAAAAATCACATTCGCAATTATTGATACCGGGTATATTTAACAAGAAGTTGAATCGGCCGAGAACTGTTTCCCCCCTTCAGCACGACGCGGCTGGCAGATCCACTGCGGTCGGAGTGAACCAGATAAAAGCTGGTTGTTTCAATCTCTTTTTTAATGATCTGTTCGAGGTGACGCGTGATATTAAAAGTATAACTAGCGGTTGTCGCATCATAGATACCCCCATAATAGGTGTTTGATAACTCGCTGTCCTTAGGAAAGGTTTCTGTATCAGTATTATCCATGTATTTCAGATACAAACGTGATGGCATTTGGTATCTGCGCGAATCTGTTGACAGAGTGTCAACAAAAAGCGTGATTGATGCCCGGCTGATGATATACTGGGTAGAATCCTTCCATTTATTTAGGGAAGGAATATCAATTTTAACCTTTATTCCTCCTGTCGGCTGCACGTAAACCAGGGTATCCTGAATGACATCCTGATTCAGTCTGGAGGCGAAAGAAGTTCTCTGATAATCGTGTGAGAAGGCAGCAACATTAGCCGAATTGCTCGTCACATTATAAGAGAAGAAGAGAGAGTCTTTGTTATTTGTGTGGTAATATAACCCTATCCCGGTACTAGTGGGTGAGATCCCGATCAAAGTCCCTTTCCTGCTTACCGGAGTGGCTTCGATGTATAATCCTTTAAAATACTTCAGAAATTCGTCGTTAGAGACCATTTTAAGCGTATCCAGCTGGAGAAGCTTTGCCCCAAGTGCCGGAGCTAGTCTGAAACGGACGTATTGAATGGTGGTGTCTATTTGAGCAGAGTCGGTCTTGAATTTTGGAATAAAACTTGCGGTTCCAATGGAAACACTTGAAGCAAGAGACTTCAGGTTGAAAGATGAAAGGTATTTCGAATCATAATTCAGATCGCCGGTAAGTTCATATACCTTGAAGGTCTGGGTTGTTGCAGTATCCCCGTAAATTTTCTTGTAAGTCAGCCTAAGAACCAGTGAATCAAGTACGGAAGTGGAAGGGAAAGCGGGATTGGAGGCAAGACGAAACTGTGCAGCAAAAGCGGCATCAGTCCTGCCAAAAAGAGGATCGTTAAAACTACCGATATAGTTGACTCCCGGACGGTCAACTCTTATCTTATCATCGGTGTAAGTAAATGACTTGATTGTTCCTGTTTCCTGGTAATTTCTGTTAAAAACGAGGGAGCTTCCTGGTAATAAATCTTTGCCCAGACTTTCGTTCCCTTTTTTACAACCTGAAAACAAGAAAGACAGTATGAATAGAGCCCCAACAATGGGGAAAGCTTCAAAATTTCGATTTTTCAATGGAGTCAACTTTTTAGTAAAATCGGCGCAAATTATAAAATTTTATTGTAAAAATCGAAATAGGAATCGATGTAACTTTCTTTGGGTTGAAAGTCGAGATAATGCATTCCTGAAGTCTTGATATACTGCTCAATGTTCGTATTAATCGCCGCACTACCCTTGATTGCTGCGTCTGAATAATTCAGCGCCAGCTTGGTGTAATTTTCGAAAGTTGGTTCGCTGAGGATGGAGATATCATTCACATCGATGCCATCTTCGGCAATCTTACGAGCCATCTCGCCGTTAAGAGGAGTCTTAAAATGGTCGTCGTAAACAGAATAGACGATTCGTGTATTGGCAAATAACGGGTTGTCTCTGTAAGTCTTCTTAACAAATAAAGGAACCATCCCGGTAAACCATCCATGGCAATGAATGATATCCGGCGACCAGCGAAGTTTTATAACTGTCTCCAAAACCCCCCTGGCAAAGAAGATAGCTCTTTCGTCATTGTCATCAAACTCTATATTGTTTTCATCTGTCAGCGCATATTTCCGCTGAAAATAATCCTCATTATCAATAAAATAAACCTGCATTCTGGCAGCCTGAATGGACGCAACCTTAATAATCAACGGATGATCGTTGTCGTTAATGATCAGATTCATTCCAGATAAGCGGATTACTTCATGGAGCTGGTTCCTTCGTTCATTAACATTTCCAAAGCGTGGCATGAAGGTACGGATCTCTTTCCCCCGTTCCTGTATCCCCTGTGGCAGATATCGACCAATTTCAGCGATTTCTGATTCAGGCAGATAAGGTGTTATTTCTTGTGAGATAAATAGAACCCTCTTTTTTTCCATTCCTTTTACTTAAATATTTTGCAAAAATATATAAAATTTCCGCAACTTTCAATCATTTATCCGACGGCAAAAGTTAAACTAAGTGAAACGACCCTAAGCAAAATCTTCGGGACACAAGTGAGGGATTGTCATTTTCGCCAGTTGTCGTTCACTTTAATCACTTTTATTTAGTTAATTTGCGAGTTCATCTCTATTAAAAAATGGAACTCTTCAGGAAGATAAATGAGTTGAAGTCTGTTCTCGATGCTGACCGTCAAAACGGGCTTTCGATTGGTTTAGTGCCAACGATGGGAGCGCTGCACAGGGGACACTTGTCACTGGTAGATCGTGCCGCCGAAGAAAACGACCGGGTAGTCGTGTCCATTTTTGTTAACCCTACTCAGTTCAATGATCCTAATGATCTTAAGAATTACCCGAGAAACCTCGATAAGGACCTTATGCTTCTCTCAACCAGGTCGTGCGATTACATCTTTTCCCCGAATGTGGAGGAAATGTACCCTGAACCGGATACCCGGAAGTTCGACTTTGGATCACTGGAAACAGTGATGGAAGGGAAATTCAGACCGGGACATTTCAATGGGGTTGCACAGGTGATGAGCAAGTTATTTGCTGTTGTGGAACCACATAAAGCATATTTCGGCAGGAAGGATTTTCAGCAATATTCGATCCTAAAAAACATGGTTAACAGGATGAAACTTCCGGTGCAGCTGGTTCCTTGTGACACGGTCAGAGAAGCCGACGGACTTGCCATGAGTTCCAGAAATGCATTACTTTCGAAGGAACATCGTATGGTGGCTCCCCGGATCTACCAAATCCTGAAGGAAGCTCAAACAGAAGCCGGAAATCTTTCTCCTGAAGATGTTAGACGTCATGTTATTGAAAAAACAAATTCCGTTTCTTTGCTCAGACTTGAATATTTTGAGATCGTTGATGAATTAACGCTTCAGGAGGTCTCCAGCTGGAAGGAAGAAGGGGTAAAAGTGGGCTGCATTGCCGTTTTTGCCGGTTCTGTACGTCTGATTGATAATATAGTATTTGAAAAATAATAATATTCCAATGTTTATAGAAATTTGCAAATCAAAAATCCACAGGGTCACTGTTACAGGTGCAGACCTTCAGTATGTTGGAAGCATTACCATTGACGAAGATCTGATGGAAGCCGCGAATCTGATCGAGAATGAGAAGGTACAGATTGTCAACATCAACAATGGAGAACGTTTCGAAACTTACATTATCAGAGGCAGGAGAAAATCTGGCGATATTATTTTGAACGGACCGGCTGCCCGGAAAGTCGTTGCCGGAGATGTCATCATTATCGTCTCTTATGCTACGATGGATTTTGAGAAGGCTAAAACCTTCACACCCTCCATTATTTTCCCTGACACTGAAACTAACAGACTGATATAATACAAATTGGCAAAGACAAGAACATCCTTCGTCTGTCAGAATTGTGGTTACACCTCGCCAAAATGGATCGGCCATTGCTCTTCCTGCGGAGAGTGGAATACCTTTCAGGAGGAAGTGTCACTCCCTGCTAAGAGTCTGCAGGTATATTCCGGCTCCCCAACTTCCGCAAAACCTGTTACCCTTGATGAGATCGAGATGATGGAATTGCCAAGGGTTGATACCTGTAATGCTGAGTTCAACAGGGTTTTAGGTGGAGGAATGGTACCTGGCGGACTCATTTTACTGGGAGGGGAACCGGGGATCGGTAAGTCCACCTTGGTACTTCAGATTGCGCTGCAACTTAAGCACAAAAAAGTGCTCTATATCTCTGGAGAAGAGAGCCTTCAACAGCTGAAAATGCGCGCAGGCAGATTGGGTGGCAATAATCCGGATTGTCTTTTCCTTTGTGAAACTGTGCTGGAATCGATACTTCTGCACATCGACCGTGAATCTCCCGATCTGGTCATTGTTGACTCCATCCAGACTGTCAGTAGCGAAGCCATCGATTCAACCGCCGGGAGTGTGACCCAGATCAGGGAGTGCACGATTGCCATTATGAAATTGGCCAAAAGCAGGAATATTGCTGTGATATTGATTGGGCATATCAATAAGGAAGGAAGTCTGGCCGGACCGAAAGTACTTGAACACATTGTTGATACAGTCCTGCAGTTTGAAGGGGACAGGAATCACTTTTACAGGATAGTCAGGTCGGTAAAAAACCGTTTCGGATCGACCTCCGAACTTGGAATTTATGAAATGCAGCAATCCGGGTTACGGCAGGTTTCCAATCCATCGGAAATGTTGCTTTCCTCACACAATGAAGGATTAAGCGGAACTTCTACTGCCGCAACCATTGAAGGGATGCGGTCGTTCTTGATTGAAGTTCAGGCGCTGGTTGGTTCTGCTGCTTACGGTACTCCTCAGCGTTCAGCCACAGGATTTGATCTCAGACGGATGAACATGTTATTAGCCGTGCTGGAAAAAAGGGCAGGCTTTAAATTGATGGTGAAAGATGTGTTTCTGAACATTGCAGGAGGGTTACGAGTGGATGATCCTGCCATGGACCTGGCCGTTATCTGCGCTATCTTATCTTCAAATTTCGACGTATCCATCGATAAAGGCATCGCATTCGCTGGAGAAGTGGGGCTGACAGGTGAAATCAGGCCGGTCGGGAGAGTGGAACAGCGTATCGCAGAAGCCGAAAAACTTGGGTTTAAAGAGATCTACATCTCAAAATATAACAAAGGAGTTGACTTCTCCCGCTTTGGAATAGAGATTCACCAGATTGAACGTTTGGAGAAATTAGTCAGACTGCTGTTTGGAAAAAAAGAAATCTGATTAGTATTCCCAAAGATCCTGCTCGAAGTTGAAAATTGCCGTCTTAATTCTTTCTGATTCCTGGGAAGCGTACTCGCCTGTTGCGTACGACAGAATATCACGATTGTCGTATACATTCTCCTCTTTGATAATGTAGCCATCAAAATTCCTAATCAGAAACAAATCGTCAAAGCTGAAGTTCCTGGCGCCATTGCTTGCATTCAAGGATTCATTTTTAGCAAGAAGCGTTCTGATCTCAGGATAGTACACCCAGAATAACTTCTTCCTTAATGGTATTTCCTGGGCTGTGTCTTCATCACGGAAATAAACTCTGATCGGACAAATACCAAGAATCCTAACCTGCAAGGATGATTTTTGTTTGTCGAAATACCATATCTCCTTTATCATCAGTTGTTTAACTTCGTCTGTTGGGATTTCCTGCTGAATGGTTACTGGCTCCATCTGCCCATTTTCAAAATTCCTGCGCATGACGGTCTTGGTACCGGCACCGAACTGCGCCTTCACCTGATCATAACTCATTGGCGTGACAAATTCGTTGTTATCAAGAATCGGTGCCTCAAAAGCAAGGATGGTATTTGCCTTGATTCCTTTCAAGAGGAGATTGATCAGATTGATTCGTCCCTGAACTTCAGTTTTTGGGAAATAAAAATGCTGATTTGCCTTCTCTCTCATATCGACCAGACGCCAGACGGTCTTTGACCAGATAACATCTGCCTCGCGAACACCCGGCAGAACAGTAGGTTTGCGTTCAAAGGTGATTCTTTTCTCATAAATACCTGCATTCCTGTTTTTTACAAGGTCTTCGATTCCCTGACCCATCAGGGAATTACAGGCAGAATTGCCGGCAATAAATATTAAAAGAAAAAATAATAATCGTCTCATAATGCTTAATTAATTTTAAAGCTGATTGCAGATAGGGTCCTGGTAAATCCGTCCTCACCCTTAACAACGATGTTATCAATATAAATCCTGCTTCCCTTTGTTAAGCCATTAAACAAATCTCTTTGTTCCTGTGAGAAACGAGCGCCCTGCGTTGATTTGTCATATTGGAATCCTCCCCTCGACGAGGTAGAAACATTGAAGGACAGAACCTGGAATTTCATGTCAAAATCGAAATCAGGGATTTCGGCAAAAACGCCCTGTTCTGCGATAAGTTCGTTCTTGGTAATTAATCCCTCGTTCTTTCCGGCAATAGTAGCGAGTGGGTTTGGAACCCGTTTTACCCTGAACTGCATGGTTCCAATTTGCTTTACTACTTTATCGATAGTCGCGCTGACAGAAATTACCGCGAAGACTCCTACCTTGTCAGGATAAGCCATGAATCCGTCGGCAGATCTTTCAATACGGCCGTTTGTCATGGCGACGGAAATTTCCTTGGAGGAAATTCCGGGTACGGAAACTGAGACAGGATTTGGGAGACCGGCATATAGGATATTCATTCTCGTAGGCGAAACTGTCATGGACGGCTTAACTACCTCATACTCCTGTTCGAACGGATATTGAATAATATTTCCGCTTGGGCTCTTGAAATTAATGTAACCTCTCCAGGTAGCGGTCCCTTCTTTACTGGTTGTAACTTTGTATGTACCTGCATTTTCACCCGGAATGATTGGCAACTTAGCACCGTTGACAATAATCTCAGGGACAGCTGTCGTATCGATTGCCGAGATAAAAACCTTGGCTTCGTAAGAATCGCCCTGAAGGATATAACTGGATTTTGGTATTACCTGGGCTTTAAGTTTGTTGAATTTGAAGGAGGCCGCATCAATTTTACTGTAATAATAATTGATTGCATCAGATTCGCTGTTTCGGATATCGCTTTGCATTTTAGACATCAGCGTGATCACAGCGATAAGCGGGTAACCAGCAAATTTACTGCTTTCCCAGGATGGTGTACTGCCAGCTTCCCCGGGAGGATTGGATGTATCGAGACTCTTCTCAATAGAAGCTATCAAGGAAGTTTGTGAAGGATCAATGCTCGAGAGTAAAAAGCTCCTGTATTCTTCGATTGCTTTCTTCAACGTGGTTCCGTTCTTCTTGGTGATCATTATTTCTTCAGAGTAGTTCAGATCCTCTTTGTTGAGGATATTATCGATCTTTCCTTGAGGACCATCCGCCTTCTTTACAATCATCTCTTTATAATGCGTAATCAGATTGTAAAGCGAATCCGTTCTTTCCTTAATTTTTAAGACGGTACGATTCAATTCTCCTACTTTTTGAGGATTCTCCTGAGCCGCATTGTTGAAGTTGTTGTAGACGCTTTGATTCTTGTTGTTAAAGTTTTCAATGGTTTTCATGAATCCCTGGTCCACCAGAGCAAAAGCATCCACAACAGACTTGTCAACGTTGAGTGCCAACATAGCCGTTAAGACCAGGTACATCAGGCTTATCATTCGTTGCCGGGGTGTTTCCGGACAGTTTTTTACTCCCATGAGGTCAGCAAATTGATTATATTAACCTTTGATATTCATCGCTCCAAGCATATTCCCGTAAACCTGATTTAATGCTTCCAGATTTTTGTTCATTCGCTCAGTCAGTTGACGGTATTTTTTTGCTTCTTCAAGTGTTTCATTCACCATATGCTGCAATCCAGTCTGATCTGTCACACTTTGTGCTGACGACTCGCTTAGTTTTTTAACATTTTGAAGGTGAAGCTCATAAGATGAATTCAGAGATGACATACTCGAATTAATCTTAGAGATCTCTTTCGAATAAGTTTTTGAGTTCTCGTTGATGGCAGAAATATCCTTATGGAGCGAATCCGTAAATTCTTTATAAGAGACCGTAAGTTTCTCACTGGTAGAGGCGAGCTGGCTGTTGATCTTTTTAGTTGACTCGGAGAAGTTTTCTGCCAACTCTTTTGATGAACCAGCTATAAGTTTAGAAGAATGCTCATAACTGTGAACCAGATCCCCGAGTGATTTTTCAACCGACAGGGTAGCCTTGTTGTTTACCTCAGAGAATGAACTCATTGATTGAGAAGCATTGCCCAGGTTTTTAACATATAATTCAGTCGCAAGGGTGGCGCTGGAAATTTCTGAAATACCTTTGGCAGTATTGGTAAGATCCTGAAGTCCTTTCTTTAACTTAGCCAACATATCAGGGGTAATCTCGGCTTTTTCCAACATCTCATCCAGGCCTTTTGTTCCGCCCGTTTTGCCTTGAACTTCCAGTTCTTCATCGAATTCGTAATCGGGATCCAGTTGAGGATATACTTTTGACCATTCTGGCGTTTCGACCAGTGGTTCGAATGCGGATAGAAAGAATATCAACGCTTCGCAGGACATTCCGACCATCAGCATCTCTCCTCCGCCAGTCCAGTGCTCGAGTTTAAAAAGTGCTCCCAATAGTACGACAGATGCGCCAAAACTATAGAAGTAATTCATGGTAGATCTCCATTTTCGGGAGTGGGTCAAATCAGTAAGTCCCATAATAATTTGGTATTTTTTTGTGTTGATTAATTATCGTCACCGATAGAAGAACGAACGCATCTGAATCCGACATAGGATTTTGCCGTATCCTGGTATTCGAAGGTACGTGTTCCAACCTGAATATAATAGGCAATGTCTTTCCAGGATCCCCCTCTGATTACCTTACGCTTCATGGTGGGAGGATCGTCAGATAATGCATTGTATTCGAAGTTGGGATTCATATCGTGCATAAAATTATACGTAGATTCATCGTAAGCAGTAATGGTCCATTCTGCTACGTTGCCAGCCATATCATACAAACCATAACCATTCGGTTCGTAAGTTGCAACTTTGACGGATGCTTTTCCTCCGTCATCGCTGTAATTTCCTCGCATTGGCTTAAAATTGGCAAGAAAGCATCCGGTCTTAGACCTTGTATAATATCCTCCCCAGGGATACATAGAATTATCCAGTCCGCCTCTGGCAGCAAGTTCCCACTCAGCTTCTGATGGCAGTCGATAGTCCTGAACGGTGTAATCACCCTTGCCGGAAAGGCTTTTATTCTTAAAGTTCGTCCGCCACATGCAAAAAGCCTTGGCTTGCTTCCAGCTGACACCGACCACAGGATACTCATCAAAGCCAGGATGCGAAAAATACAATTTTGCCCATGGTTCATTAAACGCATAAGTGAAATCGCGAATCCATACCAGGGTATCAGGATAAACATTAACTGCTTCGCTCATGATAAAACTTGAGCGGTTTTGGATAGGGACCACCTTGCCATTCAGATCCAGGATACTCCCGGTGTAAGCTTGTTTGCTGTAATCGTAAGCGTTTAGGCGCCGGGCAGCCTGTTGAAGATCCACCCAGAAATAGTTATAATTCAGTTTTCTGATATCGATTTCCTTCTTCCCGAAAATTCTTTCTGTCTTATCATAATAGAGTTGCTCAAGCTCAGTTACATATTCGGCCTTCTTCCAATTGAGTCTTACATTGTAATCCAGTGTCGGCGGATCAATAGGATCTCCCCTCCGGGAGGTCGTGGGCTTAAATTCCGGAAATTTCTGAGATAACAGATCTCTGGCAACAGAATCGCGCACCCAGTAGACAAACTGACGGTACTCGTTATTCGTAATTTCCGTGTCGTCCATCCAAAAAGTGGCCAGATCGACCGTACGTGTAGGGGTAATAGCTCCTGTAATGTCCTGATCAGAAGGCCCCATATTGAAACTTCTGCCAGGTATCAGCACCATCCCCAGCGGTAAAGGTTCAAGGTATTTCCCGCGTTTTCGAACTCCGGTCAATTCACCGTTACCACTGTTTTTACAACCAGATAACAGCACCATGACCGAAAAGCTACCATAAACAAGCAATCGTTTTATCGTTCCACTCATATCTTGTGAACCTCTATATTTTTATTCCAAAGTTACAAAAACCTTACATTTTTGGTTTTTTGACCTCTATTTTTGTTTAAACTAACAGCGTAAGAAACAAAAAGTTCATGAGAACCAGAGTTATAACGGGATAGAACAGATGTATTCAAATCATACGAATAGCCTATTTTTAACCCATTTTGCATCTCAAATCCTAAAAAAACTACTATTGCATCCTGATTCCGGTATCCTAATCCACCCCAGAATCTTTTATTGTATTGAACAATAACGTCCAAATCAACTTGCGACGTTGAACCGTCTGATTTTACTAAGAACGAAGGTTGTACAACGAAACGGTCATCATCCGGTTCAAGGTTGTATCCACCTGTGAAGTAATAATGCCTCTGCAAGGAATAGTGCCCGTTCTCTTCAAACACAAAAGAAGGCTGGGTAAGATGAAGGGAAGAAAATGCCAAATAATACTTCTTGTGTCTGTAAAACAGCCCTGCTCCAAAATCAGTAAGAACGCCATTTACCTCCTGTTTAGGCAGTGATGGATCCGACCCGTCAACCAAGTCTCCGCCTTGCGATTCCGACCAGCCAGGACGAAGATTTTTATTCATCATGCCCAGGGATGCTCCGCAACCCAACAGTCCTGTTCCAAGTTGAAAACGATATGAATAACTGAATGAGAATGATACATTATTCTCATAACCAATAGCATCCTTTACTACCGTGAAGCCCAACCCATCAGCATTTCCGATTAATTTAAGGGATGCGTCAACCTGAAAAGCAGTCGTCACAGGCGCTCCCGGAAACCCAACCCACTGCTGTCTGTTCAACAGCGAGAGATTGATTAAACCGGTATTACCAGCGTACCCGGGATTAATCATCAAATGGTTGAACATGTGTTGACTTACTTGCGGATCCTGCTGTGCACTCGCAGCGAATGTACATATATTTAACAAAATCCACAAAAGTCTGAAAAATTTCATTCTCTATTTAGTAACTTTTGTTGAAAGAAATCCACCACCTGTCTGGTATTTCATTCTTGCATGCTCTGCGGTAGTCTTTTTTTGAACAGGGAACGCGAAGCGGAAAAAGGTCGCAGTCAGGAGAAGGAACTTCCATCCACCAGCGCTTGGAAACCGGATGCTTAAGAAATGTTACCGGTTCAGGTATTCCTTCAATAGGCACTATAAAATGCAGAAAATCAATTGCTTCATCTTGTGGGACTTCGTCTGATTTCTTGGATTTCGCCTGGAGGAAATACCAACAAATCTGAGCTGCCATCATGGCCCCACTATGGGCCGGATCCAAATCCGGATTATAACCGAAAAGTGAAAACCAGCAAGGCTTGGTTGAAATACCTGCATACCAGGAAAGCTGACAAGCTTCTTCCCCGGTTAAACCATTCGGAGAATTTCTGATCTGTCCAGGCGCTTCGCATAGTTTCAAAGCTCCAAAATCAAAGCTTACCAGATCAGTCTCCCGAAGAAATGGCTCCATTTCCTCGATATCGTTTCTTAAATCTCCCAGTGTTATGAGCGAACCATTGAATTCTTCTGCGAAAGTATCCCTGCTATCGGGCGAAACGAAAAATGATTGTACGGCCATCACATTTACAATGGTTTCCGCAGAGAGATTATTGAGGAAGATATCGTCGGTTATCCACTCTTCCTCTGCCAGGCTGTCGATACGATCATCTATTATTGTCAGGATCGCACCACTTTTATTTATTCCCGTTATCAATGGTATGGTAAAACTCTGATTTCCACCAATAAACAATAACGGAATATTCCTGGACACCAATTCTTCCGACAGTAGCCTGACAGCTGCAATGGTGTCAGCAACATCCTTTCCTGTCTTAACATCTCCTAAGTCAACAACAAGAAAGGTGCCAGAGAAATCCTTAAGCTGGTAAAGCTGTTCCCTGATTGCCGAGGGAGCATTCGCAAAACCTGATGAAGATGATATGCGGTCATCAGTAATCCCAAGAATCACTGCATCCGGCAGAGATGATTCATCCCATACAGCATGGACTAGTTTACTTCCCAGACGATCCTTATCTCCGGAGAAATTTTTGATCACAGATAAAGTCTTGGCCGGTGTGAGTAATTCCTTAAACATGAGTTTATGTTTTCTTCTGTTTGGGCTTTTTCAGTTCGGCATCAATTACCTCTTTACAAATCAGATAAGTCAGTTGTTCAGGATTGATACCTTTTTTGAGCTTGAAATTCTGCTTTTTATATGCGATATAAGGGCCCCAGCGACCCTGAAGTACCTTGATCTCAGGATCTTCATCGAACGTTTTCAAAAGGGAATTCGAAATCTTCTCCCTCTTCTCCAGAATCAGTTCTGTGGCTCTGGTTAATATTATGGTGTAAGGATCATCAACGCCTTTCTTCAGGGAGACAAAATTGGAGTCATGTTTAACATAAGGACCAAATTTGCCTATCCCTATCAAGACCTTCTTGCCTTCAAATTCCCCAAGGTCTCTCGGAAGATCAAATAGTTTTAGCGCCTGTTCCATTGTAATAGTCTCGATACTCTGTCCTTGTTGCAGACTGGCGAAAACCGGTTTTTCGCTTCCATCTTCGGATGTTTCACCAATCTGAATGAAGGGCCCAAACCTTCCTATTTTTGCCGATATGGCTTTCCCGGTAGTAGGATCATTCCCCAGAATTCTTTCACCGCGGGCTCTTTCTGAATTGGCAAGGGCATCTTCAATCTGCTTATGGAAAGGGAGATAAAAATCATCTATCATTTCCTGCCAGACGAGATTACCCTCGGCAATTTCATCAAAATGTTTTTCCACGGAAGCCGTGAAATTGAAGTCGACAATCGGTTCGAAATGTTTCATCAGGAAGTCATTGACAACCAGGCCGATGTCTGTCGGAAAGAGTTTCGCTTTTTCCGTACCCGTGATTTCTGTTTTTTCTTCCCGATTGATGTTTCCGGATTTCAGCAGCAACTGAACGTAACTGCGCTCCGTTCCGGGACGATCTTCCTTCACCACGTAATCGCGTTGCTGAATGGTTGTGATCGTAGGAGCATAAGTCGAAGGACGGCCAATACCAAGTTCCTCCAGCTTTTTTACCAGGCTGGCTTCTGTGTAACGAGGTGGTTTTTGTGTAAAACGTTGCTGGGCAAGGATGGATTCAGCTTCCAGTTTTTGATGAACCTTCAGCGGGGGAAGTAATCCTTTTTCGTCATCTGAGAGATTCTCATCATCACTCGATTCAAGGTAAACCCCCAGGAAACCATCAAACTTCATTACTTCGCCCGTTGCGAGAAACCGTTCATTCGTATTGGAAATATTTATGGTCACATTGGTTCGTTCGAGCTCGGCATCCGCCATTTGTGACGCAAGTGTACGCTTCAAGATAAGGCTGTACAATTTTTTTTCCTGTGATGTTCCCTCGATCTCCTCGTCGAAAAAATTGGTAGGACGGATGGCCTCGTGAGCCTCCTGTGCACCCTTTGAGTTTGTTTTATAGTGACGGATCTTTACATATTTCTCTCCGTAGGTATCCAGGATCTTCTTCTTTGCACCATTCAAAGCTGTCTGTGAAAGATTCACGGAATCGGTACGCATATAGGTAATCTTACCTGATTCATAGAGTCTTTGAGCGACCGACATGGTTAATGATACCGGGAATCCCATCTTCCTGCTGGCTTCCTGCTGAAGGGTAGAAGTGGTGAATGGTGGTGCCGGAGATTTCTTTGCCGGTTTGGTAACAATATCGCCGATAATAAATTCAGCCTTACCGCATTTTTGCAAAAACAAATTTGCATCCTCCTCTTTTTCAAATCTTTCGGAGCACTCTGCCTTAAGAAGGGTGCTCTTTCCTGATTTTTCGGGTACGGTAAAGAGTGCATTAACCTTAAAGAAAGGAACTGTTTCGGTATTGGTAATCTCCCGTTCACGTTCCACTATAAGCCTTACAGCCACCGATTGAACCCTTCCGGCGGAAAGGGATGGTTTAACCTTCTTCCAAAGTACCGGTGATATCTCAAATCCTACCAGTCGGTCAAGGATACGGCGTGCCTGCTGCGCATCCACCAAAGCCTTGTTCAGAAGACGCGGATTTTCAATGGCGTGCTGTATCGCATCTTTTGTAATTTCATGAAATACAATACGTTTGGTGGATTTTGGATCGAGCTTCAGTACTTCCATCAGGTGCCATGCAATGGCCTCCCCTTCGCGATCTTCGTCCGACGCGATCCAAATAGTTTTTGCCGTTTTGGCCACCTTCTTCAGGTCGGCCACAACTTTTTTCTTATCTTCAGAGACGATGTAATTTGGCTCATAACGATTGTTCACGTCAACGCCGAAATCCTTCTTGTCCAGATCACGAATATGTCCGAAACTGGACTTAACCAGATAATCTTTGCCTAAGAATTTTTCTATCGTTTTTGCCTTGGCAGGAGACTCCACAATGACCAGATTTTCTTCCATAATACGAACTAAGTGACCAGTGACTTTTTAAAAAACTTTGCAAATTAACGAAAATCAAAGCCTAACTTCCAAGTTTTTAATAGAAAGATTATAAATTATATCTTTATTGCCCATCAATTTGTTTTACATCCTGCCATCTTATATTTTTGAAAACGCATATTAACATAGGATCATTCTTTAATATTAATTAATACACGTTTTTATGAGCAGTTTCATGAGCGCCTCCATCGGGCGTAAATTTTTAATGAGCCTAACAGGACTCTTCCTGATCTCATTTCTCTGCATTCACCTCACTTTGAACCTGTTTCTAACTTTCGACGATTCCGGCAGTCTTTTTAATCTTGCGGCGCATTTTATGGCGACAAATCCGGTCATCCGGATTATGGAACCAATTCTGGCGATTGGATTCGTGATTCACCTCATCTGGTCGGGATGGATCACCCTCGGAAACATGAGGGCCCGGCCTCAGAAATACGAATATGGCGATCAGTTGTTAAGTTGGTGGGAACCTGCTAAAAATATGTTCATCCTGGGTGCAATGGTCTTGATTTTTCTGGTTATCCATATATCAAATTTCTGGATTAAGATGAAGTTCACAGGGGATCCCCTGTTAACCAGCGTTAACATTGATGGCACTGAGATGCACAATGCTTATGCGCTGGTTCGTAATCTTTTCCTAAACAGATGGTATGATGTGCTTTACATCGTCGGAGGAATCCTGGTAGGTCTACATATTACCCATGGATTTTGGAGTGCATTCCAAACCATTGGCTTCAGTAATCAGATCTGGCTGAAGAGACTCAAGTGCCTGGCAATCACTATAGGTATTGTTTTCGCCATTGGGTTTTCCTACATCCCAATTTATTTCATGATCAAATTCTAAAATGCAATTCAAAGTTTCCACAATATGAGCAAACTGAATTCTAATATACCAGCCGGACCCATTGCCGAAAAATGGACTAACCACAAGGCAAAAATTAAAGTCGTCAGTCCGGCCAACAAACGCAAACTCGATGTGATAGTGGTAGGTACCGGACTGGCTGGAGCTTCAGCTGCCGCCTCGCTCGCTGAAATGGGATATAACGTGACTTCTTTCTGTTACCAGGATAGTCCCAGAAGGGCCCATTCTATAGCCGCCCAGGGCGGTATCAATGCAGCCAAAAACTACCAGAACGACAACGATTCTGTTTATCGTCTCTTCTACGACACCATCAAAGGCGGTGACTACCGGGCCAGGGAGGCCAATGTCCACCGACTTGCCGAGGTCTCTCCAAATATTATTGATCAGTGTGTGGCACAGGGAGTTCCATTTGCCCGTGAGTATGGTGGCTTGCTTTCCAACCGCTCCTTTGGTGGAGTCCTGGTAAGCCGGACCTTCTATGCCCGTGGACAGACCGGTCAGCAGTTGTTGCTCGGCGCTTACTCCGCCCTTAATCGTCAGATCAATGAGGGTACGGTGAAAATGAATACCCGTCATGAGATGCTCGACCTGGTGTTGATCGATGGCAAGGCGCGCGGAATCATTGCCCGCGACATGGTAACCGGCGAAGTGAAACGTTTTGGTGCACACGCCGTTGTGCTTGCAACCGGTGGTTACGTAAATGTCTTTTTTCTGTCGACCAATGCAATGGGATGTAACGCCTCTGCTTCGTGGGTAGCCTATAAGAAAGGAGCCTGCTTCGCCAATCCGTGCTATGTGCAGATTCATCCTACCTGCATCCCGGTTCACGGGTCACAGCAATCCAAGCTTACCCTGATGTCGGAGTCCTTACGTAACGATGGGCGGGTATGGGTGCCAAAGAAACAGGAGGATGCAGAGAAGCTGAGAAAAGGGACACTCAAGCCCAATGATATCCCGGACGAAGACCGCGATTTCTACCTGGAGCGAAGGTATCCGTCGTATGGAAACCTGGTTCCCCGCGATGTGGCCTCCAGAGCGGCCAAGGAGCGCTGTGATGCCGGTTTCGGTGTGAACAAAGAGGGGATGGCGGTGTTCCTCGACTTTAAATATGCCATTAAGAGGCTTGGGAAAGATACCATCGCCAAACGGTACGGAAATCTTTTCCAGATGTACGAAAAAATTATGGATGTTGATCCTTACCAGGAACCTATGCAAATCTATCCTGCCATCCACTATGCGATGGGCGGAACATGGGTCGATTATAACCTGATGACAACCATCCCCGGACTTTATTCCCTTGGGGAAGCCAATTTCTCTGATCACGGTGCGAACCGTCTGGGTGCTTCAGCGCTCATGCAGGGATTAGCAGATGGCTATTTCGTGCTTCCTTATACCATTGGCGACTATCTTGGTAATGAGATTATGGTACCGAAGATCGATACCAACGCTCCGGAGTTCGAAGCGGCGGAAAAAGCTGTCGTTGAAAGACTTGAAAGACTGTTCAATATCAAAGGAAAGACCCCGGTGGATCACTTCCACAAAAAACTCGGTTCCATTCTCTGGAATCATGTCGGGATGTCTCGTAACGAAGCCGGACTGAAAAAAGCCATCGAAGAGATCAAACAACTGCGGAAGGAATTTTACAAAGACCTGCTGGTACCAGGGGAACTGAAAAATGTCAATCCTGAGCTGGAGAAAGCCGGCAGGGTTGCCGATTTCCTTGAATTAGGAGAACTGCTGGCCCGTGATGCACTGAACAGAAAGGAATCATGCGGAGGGCACTTCCGAGAAGAATCAGCAACCGAAGAAGGGGAAGCCAAGCGCGACGATGAAAATTTTGCCTATGTGGCTGCCTGGGAATATAAAGGCATGGATGAAGAACCCGTTCTACACAAGGAAGACCTGGTATTCGAGACCATCCAATTAACCCAAAGGAGTTATAAATAATAGTTTGAAGACTGAAAAAAACGATCAAAATGGCAGATATTATACTCAATAAAATAAATGTAAAGGTCTGGAGGCAGAATAATCCGAAAGCCAAAGGACGTTTCGAGACCTATCAGGTCGAAAACGTGTCGCAGGGATCCTCCTTCCTGGAGATGATCGATATCCTCAATGACAAGCTGATACTGGAAGGCAAGGATCCAATTGCCTTTGACCACGATTGCCGCGAAGGGATCTGTGGAATGTGTTCGATGTATATCAACGGTCATGCCCATGGTCCGGATTCTGAAGTAACGACCTGTCAACTGCACATGCGGAAATTCAGCGAAGGACAGACAATTGTTGTAGAACCTTGGCGGGCTGCGGCTTTCCCGGTAATTAAAGATGTAATGGTAGACCGCACAGCTTTTGAAAAAATACAGCAGGCAGGAGGTTATATTTCTGTCAACACCGGTGGAGTGCCCGACGGTAATGTGATTCTGATAGGTCAGGATGATGCTGAGGAGGCCATGGATGCGGCAGCCTGCATTGGTTGCGGAGCCTGTGTGGCAACCTGTAAAAACTCATCCGCGATGCTATTTGTCGCGGCTAAGGTTTCTCAGTTTGCCAAACTTCCGCAAGGTAAGGTGGAGGCAAAGAAACGTGCGAAGGCCATGGTGGCAAAAATGGATGAACTGGGGTTCGGTAGCTGCACCAATACAGGAGGCTGCGAGCTTGCCTGTCCGAAAAGTATCTCCATTGCGCACATCGCCAGGTTAAACCGTGAATACCTTTCTGCTAAATTTTCGGATTGAAAATAAACTATAATGGTAACAGAAAACGCTGCTATATGCGGCGTTTTCTGTTATGAACAACAGATAGTTAATAACTCCTGATGACTCTAAGCCGGCGAAGTGCATTTAATTTTTGAATATACATATCTTCGCCATAAGTCAAAAAATATTCCCGTTAATACAAAAAAATGCCTTACAGAAGACTACCAAATACAGATCAGGCAAGATTAAGGGCCATCAATACAGCGATTCTGATGGGACAGAAGAAGACTGTCGAAGAACTTGCATTCTCAGATGTTACACTCAACCGGTTAAGGGTCTTTTTCCCGTTATTCGAAACAAATCTCATCCATCATAAGCTGGCCAGATCCCAACAGGACAAAAACAGCCGCTCCTACCTGGAGTTTGCCAGGAAAGCCAGAATCTATCTCTCTCACTTTATTCAGATTCTTAACTTTTCGATTCAGCGAGGCGATATGAAGGCCGATGTTCGTAATTATTACGGGATGGTCGGTGACAAGAAATCTCCCTCGTTAATCGTTGAATCAGAATTGCTGGAGTGGGGTAAAAAAATAATTGAAGGCGAACATCAACGGGTGCTTCATGGTGGGAACCCGCTCTACAATCCATCTATCGCGGTAGTAAAAGTAAAGTTCGATCAATTTGTTGATGCTTACTATTTTCAAAAGACACTGCAAAGCAACACTGCCAGATGGACACAGAAAGTAGCAGGCCTGCGCGCCGAAGCCGATGAGATTATCCTGGATATCTGGAATGAGGTTGAGGAGCATTTTTCTGACTGTCCAGAAGACATCAAGAGAGAAAAAGCTACTGAATATGGGGTGGTTTATGTTTTCCGTCCGATGGAGAAGCAACCAGCCAGGTCAGGTATTTTGAACAGGCTGAATCTATTATAAACCGGCTCCTTCTCAGGCACAGTTCAATTCTTAGAGACAAATCGATCTCACGCTGATCCTTCTAAGATTCGGATCAGAACTGGCGATTATTTCCGCCCATGGAACCAGGACTGATACGACCTCCACTGTTATTATTCCCGTTTTGATTGTTATATTCCGGGTCATTCGGATCGAGTTCCTGGTCAGAATCCCTGCGGTCACGACCACCGGTCTTCAGCGGTTTGGGAATTGTCTTAGTTTTGATCAAGGGAAGACGATATGCCACCGTTACAGAGAAATCGAATGGTATATCAGAACTGGTATATCCAAGTCCTGGGATGACGAATGGTTTTACGTGTGGATCTTTTGTTACATATAACGGAAATTTAGCGCGAACCGTCCAGCCGAAGAAAAAGTTCCTGATCAATTCGCCTTTCAATCCAAACACCAGCTCTCCCCAATGGGCGCTCAGGAAATTTCTCGGAAATGCATTCTGTGCCGATCCCCAATAGTTGGTATAGGTAGACGAGAGCGTCTCCTGCGCAAACAGGCTGTACCCGTATCTGAGACCTACGAAAACCAGGTCATTGTCAGTCAAAGATTCGAACTTATTGATATTCACATCAAACCCGATTCTGGCATAGGTGCCTTTGTTGGTGTAATGATAGGCGTCCTTGTTTTCATCCACGCTTAGATAACCGGCTTCAATGGTCGGAAACCAGTTACCTTTAAAGGGATAATCAGCCTGAATCTCAAAACCACCCTTCGTTGCATTTTGTATGGATGGCATCAAAAACCGCGATACATCTATCCCGAAGCGCGGGCCTTCATACCTCCACACTTCCGGCTTTTTCTGCGCGAAGCCCCAAAGCGGACTAATTAGCAGTAAGATGAAGATAGATCGTAATATTTTGTCCATTGGTGGCAAAAATTTCTACTGATTTCGGATCTACGGCGGGTTGATTTATTTTCAAGGAATCAATCAGTCCCGACCGTTTGGTTGCATTCAATTGATAATAAGGAGCAAAGCCGCAACTTTGCGAGATTAACTGAATATTCATGGTGTGCCGTACCCAGAAAGTACTGGCTTTGTCGTTGAAATAAACAACAAAACCAGTAGAATCAGAATTGAGCGCCAAAGGCAAGGCAATCCTTTTGACCAATGCGGAGTCTTTGTTGTTGTATAAGGTATCTCCGACCACGTTTTTCCCGTAGCCACGGATGATAACAGGGCCGATTTTAAGCGATTCACTTCCTGTTAAAGTGGTGACCATCAGTGTGTCGGTAGACTCATAGCAGCGGGATCCGCTGTTACAGGAAATGAGCAGCATGACAGCAAAAATGATCAGAGAGATCCGGAGGCGCATTCGACAAAGAAGTTTGTTGAGTATAGGACGGCAAATATAATCAAATTGGGCGGATGGGATTTATACCCCAAAAATAATTGATATTTTTGCCTTTCTAAGAAATTGGATATGAGAACACTCTCTTTTATAATATTTTTCGTACTAGTGCTCCTGGTTTATTCAGCTATCAATTATTATGTATTTTCCAGGGGACTGATGGTCTTTTCTGCCAATCCCCAGCTCAAAAAATGGTATACAATTGCCTTCTGGACAGTCGTCTCTTTCTTCCTGGTCGGTATGCTCTGGGAGCGCACAGCTTCGTCCATTGTCAGTGAGTGGGTCTATCGGATTGGCGCCTTCTGGCTGGCATTCATGTTCTATTTTCTGCTGGTGATATTGGTAATGGATCTGATCAGTCTCTTCGATCATTTCTTCCATTTTCTACCCGTGTTTTCCCCTACCGGGAAGCTCAGTCTGGGTTATACGATCATCGGACTTGTTACCATGATTGTTATAGGCGGATACATCAATGCATTGACCACCAGAATTAAAGAAATCCCTCTAACGATTCACAAGAAAGTAACCGGCGTTTCAGAACTTAAGATACTAATGGCCTCCGACCTTCATCTCGGGGCACTGATCGGGGAGCGGCAGGAGAAGAAGCTGGTCAGAATTATCAATGAACAGAAACCCGATCTGGTGCTGCTGTGCGGCGACCTGGTAGACGGAGATATCGGTCCTGCGTTGCGCAAAAATCTGGGCAGACACATCCAGGAAATCCGCACTCCGCTTGGCGTGTATGCCATCCCTGGTAATCACGAATACATCGGCGGGATTCAGAAA
>Ga0209430_1000448_pt1 | contig 42739 bp, 40 predicted proteins | sample BarGraIncub1133A_FD_184504 | JGI IMG/M metagenome (GOLD analysis project Ga0209430, IMG submission 184504) | Arctic peat soil microbial communities from Barrow, Alaska - Barrow Graham LP Incubations 11-33A (SPAdes) (version 2) | ecosystem: Environmental > Terrestrial > Soil > Wetlands > Peat... | reverse complement strand
GGGCAAGCCAACGGCGCCTGACGTCAGGTCGCAGCGATCTCCTCTTGCTCGACGAGCCTGACCGGGCTGCCCTTGAGCAACGCGACGGCGCGTCCCGTGTGTGCGACGTTGAGCACCACGTAGGTGCCGATCAGGGAATAGACGTACTCGATGTTGACCCCCGCTTCGGACACGATCTTGAGAACGGAGGACAGCCCGCCGGGATGATCGGGCAGGTCGACGCAGATGACGCCCGTCTCCCGCACGGTGAACCCCGCTTCGCGAAGCAGCACCGCCGCCTCGGCCGGCTTGTCGACGATCAGACGAAGGATCCCGTATTCAGCGGTATCGGAGACCGAGAAGCCGCGGATGTTGATACCCGCCTTCCCGAGGATCCTCGTGACCTCGGAGACGCGTCCGGCCTCATTGGCGATGAACACGGACAGTTGGATGACTTCGCTCACCTAGCCACACTCCCCTTCCTGACAGGCCGCACGACCGAGTTCGAAGGCGGCCAGATTCCCGTCCACGGTCTTCGGCGGCACGCGCGCCGCGATGACATCCCTCCACACCTCTACGGGGAACGGCAGACCGACCGACAACGCGCCGAGCAACACGATGTTCGCGCTGCGGGGGGATCCCGCCACGCAGGCGATCTCTTCGGCGTCCAGGAACACGGCGCCTTCGTACGCCAAGGCCGCTTCGACACCGGTCGGCGCGGCTTCCTCGCCGATCAGAACGGGCAGCGGCGCGATCATGCGATTGTTGACCACGAGACGCCCCAGAGGCTTGCAGTAGTGGAGCCAGCGGGCGGCCTCCAGCAACTCGAACGCGACCAGATGGTCCGCGCCTCCTGCATCGATCGTCGGCGAGAAGACGCGCTCGCCGAAACGCACGATCGTATCGACACTTCCGCCGCGCTGCGACATCCCGTGCACCTCGGCGAGCTTCACGTCGAGGCCAGCCGCGGCGGCGACCTTCGCAAGCACGTCCGCAGCAAGGATCGTCCCCTGGCCGCCCACACCCACCAGCATCACCGAGGTCACGTTCATGCGCCCATCCCTATGTCGCACGAGCGTCCCGTTCTCACGATCGCGCCGTAGCTGCAGACCTGCACGCACTGACGGCAACCGACGCACACTTCGACATCGATCTGGGCTCGGCTGTTGGCGTCCTTGCTGATGGCCGGACAGCCGAGACGGACGCAGGCGCCGCAGGCGGTGCACGACTCCTCTTCGACCGCGAAGGGATCGGGCTTATCGCGCAACAGGAGTGCACACGGCGCACGGGCGATCACGACCGACACACCGCCGGATCCGACCGCCCGCTGCAGCGCCTTCTCTGTTGGTTTGAACAGATTCGGGTTCACGGTCTGCACGTCGGTGACCCCGAGCGCGCGGACCACTGTCTCGATGTCGATCTCGGGCGCCGAGGAACCGGCGAGCGTCCGCCCGGTGAACGGGTTGTCCTGGTGCCCGGTCATCGCGGTGATCCGGTTGTCGAGTACGACGATCGTCTCGGCGCCACCGTTGTACACAGCATCGAGCACGCCGGTCAGACCGGAATGGGCGAATGTCGAATCGCCGATGACGGCCACGACGGGTCGACCGGCCGGCTCATCGCCCGCGAGCGCGAAACCGTGCGCCATCCCGATCGAAGCGCCCATGCACACGCAGCTGTCCATCGCACCGAGCGGCGGCAGGGCCGCGAGTGTGTAGCAGCCGATGTCACCCGTCACGACCGCGTTCATCTCGCGCAACGCATGGAAGACGCCGCGATGAGGGCAACCGGGGCACAGCATCGGAGGTCGAGGAGGAAGATCACCCATCGGCTCGCGGGTCTCGGGCGCTTCGGCCCCGAACACCGCGGCCACCACTCCCGGGCTGAGCTCCCCTATCCGCGGCAGTGAGGTGGATTCGACAGAGATGCCCATGGCGCGCACGGCGTCCAGCAGATACGGATCGAGCTCCTCGACCACGAAGAGTTTTGCGACCTCGGCCGCAAAAGAGCGTATCCGGTCCTCGGGCAGGGGGAACGTCATGCCGAGCTTGAGGGTCGAAGCATCCGGGAGCGCCTCGCGAACGTACTGGTGAACGACACCGGAGGTGATGACACCCATCGACTTGTCACGCAGCTCCTCGAGCGTGAAGGCACAGGCCTCGCTCTGCTGACGGGCGCGTGCGATGCGGCGCTCGAGGTCGACGTGGCGGACCTTGGCGGCGCCGGGCATCATGACCCACTTGGGTCGAGAGGTACGGTAATGGACCCGATCGGCCGCCGTGCGCTCGCCGCATTCGACAAGACCCTTGGCGTGCGACAAGCGGGTGGTGGAGCGGAGAAGTACCGGCATGTCGAGCGCCTCGGAGAGCGCGAATGCCTCGCGCATCATCTCCAGCGCCTCAGGGCTGTCGCTCGGCTCGAGAACGACGACCTTCGCGAACGGTCCCCAGCGACGGCTGTCCTGCTCGTTCTGCGACGAGTGCATCCCCGGATCGTCGGCGACGACGATCACAAGACCGCCCCCGACTCCGGTGTAGGCGACGGTCATGAGCGGATCCGCCGCGACGTTCAGCCCCACGTGCTTCATCGTGACCAAGGCACGCGCACCGGCCATGCTCGCCCCGATCGCCACCTCGAGCGCGACCTTCTCATTGGGCGCCCACTCGCAGGTCACATCCGACTTGCGCACGAGGTTCTCAAGGATCTCGGTGGAGGGAGTCCCCGGATAGCCCACCGCGACCACCACGCCGGCCTCCCAGGCCCCCTGCGCGATCGCTTCGTTGCCTGACAGCAGTGCGGGCACGGGCGGGTATCCTTCCGTGATGAGCGCATCGATGATGCTGCCTGATACGGGTGCGACGGATTCTACCATAGGGTCTATGCAGGTCAGACGGTCGTGCGGGACGCAAGAACAGGTTGCGCCTACGGTCTGACAGCCCCGACGTAGTCCGATCGTGAGCTGATCCGATCGGTCAGTGACGAGTACTTCACGAAGTCGCCGGTCCCCGGGGCATGGATGAACACCCCACCGCCGACGTACATCCCCACGTGGTGGATCTTGGTCGGATCGCCACCGTAACCGAAGAAGACGAGATCGCCGGACTCCAGCAGGTCCGTCCTGGAGGGCGGGATGAACTGACCCACGGTGAACTGCGTCCGACTCGTGCGCGGCAGGGATATCCCGACCTCGCGGTAGGCGTACTGGACGAAGCCCGAACAGTCGAATCCCGACGGGGTCGTTCCTCCCCACAGGTAGCGCACGCCGAGGTAGCGCTTGGCCGCGGCAGTGGCCTCCGGATGCGATGCTCCGAGGTCGCCGGCGTCACTCGGACGAGTGGACGGATGGGTGGCCGCCTCGGCTGCGCGCCGTGCAAGCTCTGCCGCGGCGCGCGCCCGCCGATCCGACTCTTCCTTCATCAACTTCTTGATGTCCGCCGCCAGCGACGCGACGTAGGACTGCTGACGTACGAAGGAGGCCTCGACGAGATCCGCCTGCGCCTGCGCCTGTTCGCGGAGCGCGACCTCCTCGGACTCGCGGTTCTGCAGTGACACCTTCGTTTCCGCGACACTGTTGCGATCCGCCTCGACCTGAGCAACGAGCTCGGCATCGGAGGTGGTGATCCTGTTGAGCAGATCGAGGCGCGTGACAAAGTCCTCGAACGAAGAGGTCCCGAACAGGACCTCGACGACGTCCACGGACCCGCTGCGGTAGATGAAGTCGGCCCGGGAGGCCAACTGCGCCTCGGAGTCCTGGAACGCGGACTGGACGGCCGCGAGGCGCTGTTCCGTGACGACTATCTGATCGCGCGTGGCCTGCACAGCCGCTTTGACGGCCTCGAGGTCGGTCTGCTTCAGCTCGAGGTCGTCGTTCAGGTCCTGAAGCTTCGTCTCGGCCAACGCGGCATCAGCTTGCTTCGCGCGGATCTTGGCGTTGGTCGGCGCCGCCAGCGCTACGACAGGCAGCAGCACCAGGCACGCTGCCAGAACGCACGCGATGAAAGCCGATGTGGCCGGACGGCCGACGATGCGTCGCACCTGCTCCAACCCCCGTAGTTGACGGTCGAACTGCTGCGTGAAGGGTGTGCGTTGACGCGCTTCGAGCCAGCGACGAGCCCTATCGATGATAGCACCCGGCTGACCGGACGGCCTCGCCGAACGGACGCCGAGACTCCTGCGACGGGCCGGTCAGGCCACGTGCACCAGCGAAACGATCGTGTGATCGCCGAGCTTCTCGCGACCGTTCAGGAAATCGAGCTCCATCAGGAACGTGAAGCCGATGACCTCCGCGCCGTTGCGCACGACCAGATCGGCCTTGGCCGACGCCGTTCCACCGGTCGCCAGCACGTCATCGACGATGAGGACGCGATCCCCCGCCACCAGCGCATCGGTGTGCATCTCCAGTTGATCCACACCGTACTCGAGCGAGTACTCGGCGCTCGTCGTGTTCCACGGCAGCTTGCCCGGCTTGCGAGCGGGCACGAAGCCCGCGCCGAGCACGTATGCGAGGGCGCCACCAAGGATGAAGCCGCGCGCCTCAGCGCCCAGCACCTTGGTGATCCCTGAGTCTGCGAAGGGGGCAGCCAGCAGGTCGATCGCCTCGCGGAACCCTTCGGGGCTCGCCAGGAGCGGTGTGATGTCCTTGAAGACGATGCCAGGCTTGGGAAAGTCCGGGATGTCACGGATATAGGATTCGAGGTTCACGCGGGTCCTCTCGGGGTGCGTCGAGCAGTGCCTTCAGCGGTTGAAAGGGTAGCACACGTCGGAATCGGTGCAGGCGCGGTCCGCCAGAGCGCGAAGTTGGTCTTCAGTACCGAGAACCACCAGCCGATCCCCGCTGCGCATCACGGTTTCTCCCGATGGATTCGGATTGTCCGAGCCGTCAGGGCCCCGGACTGCGAGCACGTAGGCGCCGGTCGTCGACCGGATGTGCGCCTCCGCGATGGACTTCCCCACGTAGGGATCGCCCTCGGAGAGTGCGATCTGCTCGAGCTTGAACTCCATCCCCCGGCCGCGAGTGACGACGTCGAGGAAGTCGACCACCATCGGCTTCATCACCATCGCCGCCATCCGGCGACCGCCGATCTCTGTCGGCGTGATCACGCGGTCCGCGCCGGAGCGCAGCAGCTTCGACTCGGCGGAGGGCGTCGTTGCGCGAGCGACCACGAACAGGTCGCGCGCCAAGCCACGTGCGGTGAGCGTCACGAACACGTTCGAGGCATCGGAATCGAGCGCCGCGGTGAGGCTGCGCGCCCGAAGGATCCCCGCCTCCATCAGCGTCGCCTCCTCCGTGGCGTCCCCTTGCACCCACGCCCAGCCCTTCTCCTTGGCGCGCACGATCGCGGCGTCGTCGAGGTCGATCACGACGAAGGGGGTCCCCGCCGCCTCGAACTCCTCAGCCACCACCAGGCCGACGCGCCCCAGCCCGGCGACGACGTGATGCTCCGACATTCCCGTGATGAGCTTGTCCATGCGCCTTCCCTCCAGCAATCCCGAGAAGTGACCCTCGACCATGAAGTCGGTGACGGTGACAACAGCGAACCCCAAAGCGCCGACCCCAGCGACGATCACGAGCATCGTCCAGAGCTGGCCCGCCTGGGAGAGCGGGTGGATCTCCCGATAACCGACCCCGCCCATGGTGATGACGGTCATGTACAGACCGTCGAACGCGCCCCAGCCCTCGATGAGCACGTAGCCGAGCGATCCGATGACCACGACCGCCACGAACACGGCGAACGCGTAGACGAGCCTGCGGATCATCGGTTCGCCAGGCCGAGGTCGTCAAGGACCTCGTCACTCAGCACTCCGAGGTAGTCGAGATTGCGCATTCGACCCTCAAGGTCCAATCCATACCCGACAACGAAGGTATCGGGCATGCGAAAGCCGCGATAGGCGATGGGGAGGTCGGCGATGCGCCGCTGGTCGCGGTCGAGCAGGACGGCGACCTCGAGACTCGCGGGTCGGCGCGCCCGCAGAATGCCCAGGAGGTAGTTGAGGGTCAGCCCGGTGTCGATGATGTCCTCGACCACCAACACGTGCGCGCCCTCGATATCCTCGTCGAGATCCTTGGTGATGCGCACACCACCCGGGTGCTCGGACGGTCCGTACGAGCTGATCGCCATGAAGTCGAGACGAACCTCAGCATCGATTGCACGACACAGGTCGGCAAGAAAGAACACGCCGCCGCGCAGCACGGTGATGAGGATGATCTCGCGACCCGCGTAGTCCTCCGAGATCGCTGCGCCCAGCTCTGCGATACGGGCACGGATGCGTTCCCGATCCAGCAGCACTCCGGCGATTTCGTCAGGCGCGCCCGGCGGAGCCGGCTCGACCCTCACCCGGTGCTGCCGGCGCCGTGGCGCAGGTCCTTGGCGCCCTGGGGATACGCCAGCCCGTACTTGAAACAGAGGGCGCGAAAGTCCTTCTGATAGAAGATCTTGATCTGAACCTCCGGATAGAGTTCGCGCAAGCGGCGCACTTTGCGGTTCTTCTTGGTCACGAGCTTCTGCGACATCGTCGTGAGCTCGATGTAGAGATCGAAGTCCGGCATGTAGAAATCAGGCGAGAACGACGCGATGACGTCGCCGGCGGCGTTCCATTCGATCGGGAAGGTCGTTGGCTCGTACTCCCAACGGATCCCGTAGAAGTCGAGTATCTGTGCTGCGACCCTCTCCGATGGATGGGCGAACGCGGTCGCAGCGACCTTGCCGGAGATCGGCAGCTCGTCGCCCTCCTGTGATGTCACATTCGATCCGGTCATGCGAGCGCTACACCACGTCCTCGAACGTACCCGCAACGGCGCGCCGGGTCAGACTCCGCTTGAGTTCGTCGGTCAGCCTCGTGAGGTCGGCCACGGCTTCGATCAGCTTCTGCTTCGTCTCGGGAGTGCGATGCCGATACGCGGGCATAAGGATCTGCTGGAACAACGCCGCCTCACGCTCGGCAGCGGTGACGTGCATGCGGAGATGACGGGGATCGATGCCGTAGGCGCGCATATCCCAACAGACGTGCGCGATCTGGACGTCCCCACGCGGCAACTCGTCTCCGCGCTCCCCCTTGACCAGGCTCACGAGCCCGAACTCCGCGAGCTCGCGAACGAACGAGACCGGGAACCCCAGCGCGGACGGCACATCCTCGAGCGCCACGGCTTCCGCGCTGTCGAAAGGCATCGCGACCGACTCCGGGCGAGTGACCATCGGCCGGAGCTCCTCGGGGACCTTCCCCTTGTCGAAGTCCTTGAGCTTCTCGCGGATCACCGCGAGCGGCAGGAAGTGCTCCTTCTGGAGCCGGAGGATCAGATCGACGCGCGCCACGTCGGCCGTCGAGAACTTCCGATAGCCGCCAGCGGTCCGCTCGGGCGTGACCAAGCCCTCGTCCTCGAGGAAGCGCACCTTGCTGATCGTGAGATCGGGGTGCGCCGGCATGAGGTTCTCGACCAGCTCACCGATCGTCATGTAGTCACGGCTGCGTGACGCTGTCATTCGGCCCCTCCCGACAGGAACACCATTTGAAACCGTCCGATCTGTACCTGATCACCGGTACGGAGCGCGGCACGATCGACGCTCACACCGTTGACGTAGACACCATTGAGCGAACCGGCGTCGGAGATGCTCACATCGCTTCCGACCACCTCGAGCACCGCATGCGCGCGCGACACGGTGATGTCATTCAGAAAGATGTCCGCGACCGGATCGCGGCCGACCGTGAGCCGCGGGCGATCGAGGTAGAAGCGCTCCCCGACCTCCGGCCCCTTGCGTACAACGAGAAGGGGCCCGTCTGTGACAGCGGCGCTCGGGCGTACGCCCTCAGCGGTCTCGCCTACGGGAGCGAACGAGGCGGTCTTCTCAGGCAAGGACCGGCCACACGCAGAACATGCCGTGGCATCGTCATCGACCTTCGCACCGCATGCCGCGCACGTGTTCATACGCTCTCCCGATCGGATGTAGAGCCCGTCAGTCGGTGAATCCGAAATCCTTGCTCTTGAACGCAGAAGTGATACTGCCCTCGACCGCGGCGATGACCTCCGGGGTCTCGAGGACGTGGCTGAGCTTCTCTTCGCTGAGGCGGTTGCGTACATACGGATCCTTGAGCGCGTCTGCGAGCTTGCGGCCGTTCCCGACCTCGCGGACGACGTACTCGATCACGCGCTCCTCGAGCTCGTTCGCAGACAATCCCTCGAGAAACACGCGGATGGAATCAGACAGATCTGGCACATCTCCTCCTTGCGGGCGGGCTGCTCTTCGTTCCTTGGGGGCATCGGTATCGCCGACCGGTACGGACGCGGAACCGCGAAGATCGCTCGCGAGGATCGCTATCAACCGGTCGAGGTCCGTGCCCGAGATCACGTCGTGATTCTCGCGGCGGCCTTCGGTGAGCCGGCGCACGAGCTCCGCGCGCAGGATATCGATCTTCCCGTGGAGCACGCGGCGACGGAAACTCAGCTCGTCTTCCTCCACCGACATCTGGTCGAGCAGGGAGCGCAGTTCGTCGTTGCTCTTTTCGCACAGATTGAGAAGCGCATCGTCGCCGAACTCTACTGACTCCTGCATAACTCCTCCTGTTCGAAGCTCCGCTGGAAGTGTACCACCGGGCACCGTCACGCAAGGGCTGCAGAACGCCGCAGCCGTCGGATCAGTGCCTCGACGTCCACTGTAGGTTCATACCGGTCGAGGAGCGGTCCACACCTCGTGCTCGTGACGCCGCTCGGAGGCCTCGGCGATCTCGATGTCGGTGAACGCCCCCGACGCCAGAACCACCCCGAACACACGCTCCGCCGCCGTGACGACCGCCTGCGCTATCTCATCGAACGAGGGCGAACGGCCCAGCGCCCCCGACAACGTCGCGGTGGTCTCCCCCAGAGCTTCGCGAGCCCGTTCATCCAGCCGGAACACATCGGCCTCGGCGTCGATGTCACGACCCACCACGAACGATCCGTGCTGGAGCACGGCAGCACCTTCCCAGACCTGCGCGCTCCCCGAAAGCTTGGCCGCGCCCAGCGAGAGGTCGGCCTGCGTCGCATGCAGGTAGCACGCGCCGGATCCGCGCTCGCCGCGGGACCGGGCGGTGACCTGCGCCGGAACGCCGAGGAGCGCATACGCCTCGGCAAGCGCGCCGGACAGGTGCCGGTAGGATGCCGCCACCCCGGAGGGCACACCATCCCGGGTACCCGCGACGATGCTGTAGGTGAACTCGTCGTCGTGGATGACGCCACGACCGCCGGTCGGACGCCGCACAATGTCGAATCCACGGCGCTCACACTCGCTCATGTCGACCTGTTCGACAGGCTGGAAACGCCCCAGCGTGACGGTCGGCACCTCCCACCGGTACAGCCGGAGCGTCGGAACCGAGACGCCGGCGGCGACGCCACGTAGAACGGCCCGGTCCAGGGCCATGTTCATGGCTCCCTGGACCGGGCCGTCGATGATCAAACGCCAGATCGGACCGGACACGGCGCCCGCTACTCGGCGCTCGGTGACTGCCAGCGCAGATCGGGCTGCCTAGCGGCACGCGCCTCGTCAAGTCGACGCACGGGTGTGTCGTAGGGTGCCCCGTGAAGCAGGTCCGGGTCAGTGGCGGCTTCGGCTGCGATCGCCAACATCGCGGCCACCATCCGATCGAGGTCCTCGAGGGATTCCGTCTCGGTGGGCTCGAACATGATCGCCTCGTCGACGATCAGCGGGAAGTAGATGGTCGGCGGGTGGATCCCGTAGTCGAGCAGCCTCTTGGCGACGTCGAGTGTGTGGACCCCGTACTCCTTGCGCAGCAGGCCGCCCGACAGCACGAATTCGTGCATGCAGGGCCGGTCGTACGGCAACGGATACGTGCCCTTGAGCTTCTCCTTGAGGTAGTTCGCGGAAAGCACGGCCTGCTCGCTCGCAGCGCGAAGTCCGTCTCCCCCGAGCGCCAACACGTACGCGTATGCGCGGACAAGGACGCCGAAGTTGCCGAATGCCGAGCGGACGCGGCCGATCGAACGCTCCGTCCATCCGAGTCCGAACGAGCCGTCCTCGAGGCGCACCGGCAGCGGGCCGGGAAGGTACGGCATGAGCGCGGCTGTGACGCATACGGGTCCCGCCCCGGGTCCTCCCCCGCCATGAGGCGTGCTGAAGGTCTTGTGGAGGTTGATATGCAAGGCATCGAAGCCCATGTCGCCCGGGCGGGCTTTACCCATGATGGCGTTCATGTTCGCGCCGTCGCAGTATGCGAGTGCGCCGACGGAGTGCACCGCTTCGGTGATGGCCACGATGTTGGGGTCGAACAGGCCGAGCGTGTTCGGGTTGGTGAGCATCAGCGCTGCGACGTCGGTGTCGAGCGCGGCCCGCAGCGCATCGAGATCCACGGCTCCCTGAGCATCGCTCGGGATCGTGGTCACCTCGTAGCCGGCCATCGCCACCGTCGCCGGGTTGGTGCCGTGAGCAGCGTCGGGGATGATCACGCGGCGGCGAGGGTCGCCCTGCGCCGTGTGGTAGGCGCGGAACATCATCAGTGCGGAGAACTCACCGTGTGCGCCGGCCGCGGGTTGCAGTGTCACACCCGGAAGTCCGGATATCTCCGCGAGCGCCTCCGCCAGCCCGACCATGAGTCCAAGAGCACCCTGAACGGTCTCGATCGGCTGGTAGGGGTGAAGGCCCGCGAAACCCTCAAGGCGACAGGCGTCCTCATTCAACCTCGGGTTGTACTTCATGGTGCACGACCCCAGCGGATACGAGCCGGTGTCGACCCCGAAGTTCATCGAGGCCAGATGGTGGTAGTGCCGAGCGATCTCACCCTCGGTCACGTGCGGGAGATGCGGTGGCGTCGTGCGGGAGTGTCCCGCGAGCGCCTCGTCCATCGATACCTCGGGGACGTCCAGTGACGTGATCTCGAAGCAGCGGGACTCGGGGGATCCGGTCTCGAATATGAGCGCACGGGGCCCGCGGCCGGGAGCGTCCGCGGGGATCCTTGGATCGCGTATGGTCACAGGGACGCCACCTCCAGAACGAAAGCATCCATCTGCGCCTTGGTGCGCTTCTCGGTCACCGCGAACAGTACGAGGCCATCCAACCCGGGGTCGATCGTTCCGAGGTCGACACCCGCAAGGTATCCGCACTCCACCATCCGTGCGTGCATGGCGGCCACATCACCCGTGTAGCGCAGCGCGAACTCGTAAGCGAACGGCGCCGACCATGGCGCCTCGAACAGTCCCGTAGCCAGCAGGGCCTCGCGCAGATAGTGCGCTTTCGACACACAGGCGCGACCGACATCCTCCAAACCGGAGGTTCCGACCGCGGAAAGATAGACCGCGGCCGCAAGCGCGTTGAGGGCGTGGTTCGAGCAGATGTTGCTCGTCGCCTTCTCGCGGCGGATGTGCTGCTCTCGGGTCTGCATCGTGAGCACGAAGGCGGGTGTTCCGTCGACATCGACGGTGCGACCGACGATCCGCCCGGGCAGCTGACGCAGATGCGCCTGCCGGCAGGCGAAGAACCCCAACCCAGGGCCGCCGTAGGACATCGTATTGCCGAGCGGCTGACCCTCACCGACGACGATATCGGCGCCCGCGACCGACGGAGGTTCGAGGACTCCCGCCAGGATGGGATTGACGGCGACAACGAGCAGCGCACCTGCGGCGTGGGCGACCTCGCCGAGGGTCGCCACATCCTCGAGATGGCCGAGGAAGTTCGGCGATGCGACAAGGACGGCCGCGGTCGAATCGTCCACCAGCAGCGCGAGAGTGGCCGGAGCGGTCAGCCCGTCCTCGACGGGACACGTAACGACCTCGATGTTGCCCGACGCGGCATAGGTGTTCAGAACCACACGCCATTCGGGATGCACCGCGCCCGCCACGACGACCTTGTGCCGCCTCGTCACGCGCGAGGCCATAAGACCGGCTTCGACGAACGCGGTCGCACCGTCATACATCGATGCGTTGGCGACATCCATGCCGGTGAGTTCGCAGATCATCGTCTGGAACTCGTAGATGTTCTGGAGCGTGCCCTGGCTGACCTCGGGCTGATAGGGCGTATATGCGGTGAAGAACTCGGGACGGCGCACCACATGGTCCACGACCGCGGGGATGTAGTGGTCGTAGCAGCCGGCGCCCGCGAACGAGACCATGCTACCGGCGGGGACGTTCGCATCGGCGAGCGCACGCAGCTCGGAAGCCGCCTGCATCTCGCTCAGCCCGTCGGGCAACGCCAACGGGCGCTGGAGCCGGACGGCCTCGGGCACGGAGTCGAACAGCTCGTCGATCGTCGCTACACCGACCGCACTCAGCATCGCTTCGCGATGCTCGCAACTCACAGGTGAGAATCGCACAGCGGCCTACGCCTCGTTCGCGACGAAGGACTCGTACTCATCGGCGCTCATCAGGCTCTCGAGCTGACCGGCATCAGAGAGGGTCAACTTGACCATCCAGCCGGCGCCGTAGGGGTCGCTGTTGATGGACTCGGGCGAGGTGCCGAGCTCGTCGTTGATCTCAAGGATCGTGCCGGATAGCGGGGCGAACAGCTCCGATACCGACTTGACGGACTCGATCTCGCCAAAGGTCTCTCCTGCAGCGAGTTCGTCACCGACGGAAGGCAGGTCGACGTAGACGACCTCGCCGAGCTGGTCCTGGGCAAAGTCAGAGATACCGATCGTGGCCGTGTCGCCCTCGACACGCACCCACTCGTGCTCCTTGTCGTAACGCAGATCTGCCGGATTCACTGCTGGTACGCTCCCTTCGAATGGGCTGGTCTCCGCTTGCGCGGGTTCGATCACGCTCGACGGTCAGGCCGAAAGCGAAGTCGCCGTCACGAACGGCGGACGGGTCACAACGGCCGAGACGGTCTTGCGACGGACAACGATCTCAAGGCACGTCCCCGGCTCCGCGAGCGCAGACGGTATGTACGCCGTCGCGATGCCGTGCTCAAGGGTCGGAGAGAAGGTGCCGCTTGCAACAGTACCGACCTCTACACCTTCGTGCAACACAGGGTAACCGTGTCTCGGGACTCCCTCGGACACGGTGAGCCCGACGAGCCGACGCTCGGGGCCGGCTTCCTTGATCTTGGCGAGCACGTCGCTACCGATGAATTCGCCCTTCTTGAGGGACACGACCCATGAAAGACCGGCGCTGATCGGGTCGATGGATCGATCCATGTCGGTCCCGTGCAGCGGGTAGCCCATCTCGAGACGCAGGGTGTCACGCGCGCCGAGCCCGCACGGAGCGATCTCGGGGTAGCTCAGCAGGAGCTTCCAGACAGCGGGAGCATCGGAAGTGGCACAGAGGATCTCGACGCCGTCCTCCCCCGTATAGCCGGTGCGTGCGAGCAGCACGGGGATCGATCCGTCGAGCCGCGCCTCGGCGATACGGAATCGCGCCGGGGGCTCCTCACCCGTGAGCTCGGTGATGATGCGCACCGCCTCCGGACCCTGGAACGCGATGAGTCCGGTCCGGTCCGACTCGTCGACGAACTCGACCTCCTCCGGAAGGTGCGCGGCGATCCAAGCCGCGTCGACCGCCCGGTTGGAGGCGTTGGCGATGATCAGGTACTCGAGGTCACCGGTGTGGTAGACGATCAGGTCGTCGATGATCCCGCCGGTCTCATCGCACATGACGGTGTAGACGGCCTTGCCCATCTCGTCGATCTTGTGCAGGTCGTTCGAGACGATGCGCTGCAATGCGTCGAACGCCTCGAACCCGAATACGCGGAATTCCGCCATGTGGCAGACGTCGAAGATGCCGGCGGACGAGCGGACCGCACGATGCTCGTCGATGATCCCTGCGTACTGCACGGGCATTTCGAATCCTGCGAACGGCACCATGCGCGCACCGAGCGCAAGATGCTCCTCGTACAACGGCGTCCGCGACAATCCCTCAGTCATCCGCTCATCCCTTTCCATCGACACGCATCGATCATTCGCCGGACACGCACGTGATCCTACGACCCTCCCAGGGACCGCCAGATCCGCGCGAAGAAGAACATCACACGCTGCCAGGCGCTCGGCGCCGGCACATCCTGCGACGCGACCAGGGGAACCTGCGCGAGCACATCGGTCCCCTGATACAACGTCATGGTCCCGATAGTGTCACCCTTCGTGACCGGTGCCGGGACGTCGGATCTCAACTCCACCCGTCTCTGCACCGGGCCTGCCAGATCGAAGACCGGCATCGACGTGGTCTCTGCGGCCACCGCGCCCACGGTCCGCTCGAGATAGTCCGAGACGCGCACCCGACCCAAGGCCTCGCCCGCGGTGGCAACCGTGGTGACACGGTAGTGCGCAAAGCCCCAATCCAGAAGCGCCGTGGCCTGCTGCGCCCGCCCGCCCTCACTCGCCGCGCCCATGACCGTACCGATCAGCTCGACGTCGCCGCGCTTGGCCGCGAACACGACACAGTAACCCGCGTCATCGGTCCAACCGGTCTTGACCCCCTCGGCCCCCGCATACGTCTTGAGCAAGGAGTTGTGGTTGGTGAGTACGTGTGTGAAGCGGTCGGAGCGCACTTTGACCGTGTACGTGCCCACGGTCTCCCGGAACAACGGGATGCGCATCGCGTACCGCGCGAGAGCCGTGAGGTCCTCCGCGGACGTGAAGTGGCCCTTCGCATCCAATCCATGGGGGTTCACGTAGGCGGTGTTGACCAGGTCGAGATCGAGCGCCTTTGCGTTCATCATCTTGACAAAGCCGTCCACAGAGCCGCCGACCAGCTCCGCGACGAGCGTGGCCGCGTCGTTCCCGGACTGGACCAGCACGCCCTTGAGCAACTCGCCGACGGCGATCTTCTCACCAGGGACGAGACCCATCACCGACTCCCCTACCTTCGCCGCCGTACGATCGACGGTCACCGTGGTGGAAAGGTTGGCGCGCTCGAGCACCACCACCGCGGTCATGATCTTGGTGGTCGAGGCCATCGCGCGTCGGGAAGCCGGGTCGCGGGCCCACAATTCGCGCCCGTCCATGGTCGTAAGCACCCCGGAGGGCACGTACAGATCGGGAGCCTTCGTCCGCAAGGCCGGCGCGTCTTTGACCTGGGCTGCGCCGATATAGTCGGCGTCGAGGACCGCCGCATAGGCAGGAGACGCGAGGGCGACCAACATCAGGGCGACGGCGACGGCCGTCACACGAAGCACGCTATGCGGAGCGAGGATCATCCTGGTGGTCATTGCGCCATCCGAGTCGGTACCGGCCGGACGCCCCGGCACACACCGGGACGCGAGACAGTATGGTACGACACCCGCGCGTCCGGGGCATGGCGACCCTGCGCGCTTCGCGTATGATTGTGGTGCAGACGCGCATCACCGGTCACGGGGGAAGGACCATCGGTGGACTACTCACGATTCGAACGTCTCACTATCGGCCTCGGCTCGGTCGCCGTCTTGGCCACCACGGTCTTCTCCCTGTATCCCACTCCTGATGCGATAGAGCTGGTGGCTCAGCTTCTCCTGCTGGCCGTCCTCGTGGGAGCCGTGCGCTGGGGACGGCGCGGAGGAACCTTCACTGCGGTCGCCGCCACCGTGGCGTACATCCTTATGCGCATCGACTACGTCGCGGCAACGAACTTCCCACCCCAGTTCACCCGGCTTCTGCTGATCCGCGCGGGAAGCTATGCGCTCGTGGGTATCGGGGTCGGCGAGGCATGCAGCCGTATCAAGTACATGTTCGCGCGCGCCAAAGACGACCTCGCCATCGACCCGTCCAGCCGCGTCTACACGGCCGACTTCATGACCCGCCTGCTCCGGACCTCCGTGGCCTCGTACCTACGCTACGGCGCGCCCTTCTCGGTCATCGTGCTCGACATCGATGCCTCGTTCACTTCGAACCTGAGTCCGGCCAAGGCCGAGGAGGTCGTTCGCACGATCGCAGGACACCTGCGCAGCGAGCTCCGACTGGTCGATGACGTCGGAAGGCTCCACGACGGCTCGTTCGTGCTCCTGCTACCGCAGACCGGCCGGGCTGCCGCGGAGGGCGCCACTGCGCGGTTGCTCTCCGGGCTGCGAGACTCCATCGGGATAGCCGACACCGCGGTCCGCGGACAGACGTTCGGGTCCCTCGATGATCTCGCGGAGATCGAAGCCCTCATCGCCGAGTCCACGGTCCAGGGATAGCGCCACTCCCCCCTACGCGGGATCGGGCTCGTATACTTGGCCGGAACGCACCAGCGTGAATCCGTGTTCGATGAGTCGCCCGACGGCGCGATCGGGATCCTCGACCCGCAGGATGTCGACTGCCGCCGCCCCGCCCGGCCGTGGGAAGCAGTAGAGATACTCCACGTTGACCCCCTGCTCGCCGAGGTATTCGAGCACCTCTGCCAGGCCGCCCGGCCGATCCGGGACCTCGACGGCAACGACCCGCGTCGTCGCTACCGCGAACCCCGCGGATTCGAGCATCCTTCGCGCAGAGTGAGGGCGGTCGCAGATGACGCGCGCCACGCCGTACTCCGCTGTATCAGCCACGACGAGCGCGTGCATATCGAAGCCACCGTCACCGAGCAGGCGGCACATCTGCGCGAGACGACCCTTCTCGTTCTGCAGGAACACCGAAAGCTGCTCGATCAACATGGCTGCCTCACGCTTCCTTGTTCCGCAGGTCGACGACCCGCTTGGCCTTGCCCTCGCTGCGCTGGATGGCGCGAGGCTCGACGAGACGCACGTCAACGCTCACGGCAAGCGCACCCGCGATCGCTCCCGCCACGCGGCGCTTCAACGCCTCGAGTTCCCTGATCTCGTCGAACTCCAGATCGGGGCTGACCTCGACCTGCACCTCGACGGTGTCCATCGAGCCGCGCTTGTCCAACACGATCTGGTAATGCGGCGCCACGCCTGGGATCCCGATCAAGACCTGCTCGATCTGGCTGGGATACACGTTGACGCCCCGGATGATGAGCATGTCGTCGGTGCGGCCGGTGACGCGCTGCATACGGCGGAAGGTGCGCCCGCATTCGCACTCCCCCACCAGGATGCGGCTGACGTCGCGCGTCCGGTACCGGATGACCGGGATACCCTCCTTGGTGAGGGTGGTGAACACGACCTCACCCTGCTCGCCGTCGGGAACCGGCTGGAGCGTCTCGGGGTCGATGATCTCGATGATGAAATGGTCCTCGAACACATGCAGCCCGTTCTGATGCACGCACTCCGACGCGACCCCGGGTCCCATGACCTCCGACAGCCCGTAGATGTCTATGGCACGTATGCCCATGACCTCTTCGATCTGCCGGCGCATCTCCTCGCTCCACGGCTCGGCGCCGAACACGCCGAGCCGCAGCGGAAGCGAGCGGACGTCGATACCCATCGAGGCCGCGGTCTCGGCGATCAGCAGCGCGTAACTCGGCGTGCACGCAAGCACGGTGACCCCGAAATCCTTGAGGATCTGCACCTGGCGAGCGGTGTTGCCCCCGGATACCGGGATCGTCATGGCGCCGAGACGCTCCGACCCGTAGTGGGCGCCGAGGCCACCGGTAAAGAGCCCGTAGCCGTAGGTGACCTGCACGATGTCGTCGGCCGAAGCTCCCCCGCAAACGAGCGTGCGGGCCATCAGATCGCTCCAGCGCTCGACATCTCCACGGGTGTAGCCGACCACCGACACCTGGCCGGTGGTTCCCGACGAGGAATGGACGCGGACGATGTCGCGCTGCGGCACCGCGAACATGTCGAAGGGATATGCCTCGCGGAGGTCGTTCTTGACCGTGAAGGGCACGCGAGTCAGATCGGCGAGGGTCTCGAGCTGCTCGGGACGGAAGCCGGCCTCGTCGAACTTGCGGCGATAGAGCGGGACGTTGACGTAGACGCGCGCCAGTTGCGTGCGCAACCTGGCCAGCTGGAGGCGCTCGAGCGCCTCGCGCGACATGGTCTCGAGCTCAGGCTGGAACATCGAACTCCCCTCGGATGCGCCCCACAAGCGGCCATCGCCGCACGGTGGCCGGCGACAGGACCCTCGGCCCTACGGCGTGACCGTTGCTGTCGCCGGAGTACTCGACGGCTTCGTCCCCACGCGGACGACCTCGTCCTTGGGCTTGTATGTTGACACGAATGTGTCGGTCCGCACCACGGTCGTCCCCTTGGAAACGGTGCGAACGACGGTGATACGCCGACCCGTGATCCCGGCATCCTCGACTACCCGGGCACCCTTCGCCAGCTTCGGGTCCTTGGTCTCGACGACCTTGAACGGGACCGGATTGGTGAACGCTCCGGTGGCGTAGGTGACCGTGTATCCGGGGTTCGTGCCGTACAACGAGACCGTCAGCGACGTGTTGGTGAACGCCGTGCGGATCAATATCCAGCCGGCGGTGTCATTCTTGAACTTGAGATCGGGACCGCCCCACGAGACCGTGGCGTCGCGCCCCTTGGGGTAGTGCGAGATGTAGAACGAATGGTTCCTACGCTCGACAACGGGAAGCCCCGCGAAGAAGACGGTGTTGAAGAAAGTGGTCCCGACCTGGCACACGCCGCCACCGAGCTGCGGGACGAGCTTGCCGTTGACGATGGCGGGCGCCTCCTGGTACCCCTTGGCGGCCGTGCGCTCCCCTGCCGTCGCGTTGAAGCTGAAGATGCCACCTGGCGGGATGAGCTTGTAGTCGAGGGCACTCGCGAGCAGATGCACGTTGTCCACGCGCGCCTTGTTCGACGAGGAGTAGGTCGTCGTGAACGTGCTGATCCGATCCGAGACGCCCATGGCGCGAGCGGCCTCGGTCGTCAGCTTCGGCTGCGTCTCGCTGAGCCGCAACGTTGCCTCACGCGGACCGGTTCCGACGCACGCACGCGCCAGATCGGTTGCGAGACCGGCCAGGTCGGGGCCGTTCCCGACCTGGGAGGGAGTGATCTTGACGCTGCCATCCGTCGCGACGAATGCCGCGTCGCGCGCGGGCCGACCGATGCCGGCGGTCATCGTCGCTATCGCCTGACCGAGACGCGAGGGCTCAAAGCCGGCGACCAGCGCCATCCGCTCATACGCGCCGCTTGCAGTCGTCTCCGCGGACGCCGTCGCCAGAGACGACAACTCCATCGCAGGGGCCACGACCGGCACGCGCAAGAACATGACCGACCCAGCCACCTGCTCCCGGGAGAGCGTCGTCGACTTGCCTTCGAACGCGATACGAACCGGACCGGACATCAGTTGCTGCGCATCGGTCAGCGCCTGCCGCGCATCGGCGTCGACCACGGTGGCCGGCATCGGCCTGGCCACGACCACACCCGTGCGCTCGCGGGTCACGAAGGCGGTGTTGATGGCTGCCAGGGTCTTGTCGCGATCCAGACTGCGACCAGCCTTCGCCGGGATCAGCCGTGGAGATGTCCCCTCGACCGTGATCGAGGCATCCTGCGCGGCGATCGCGACTTTCGACGCTATCTTGTTGAGCAGCGGAGCAGCCTTGTCGGCATCGCCGATGACAAGCATGGGAACGCTCGTACCGCCGAAGAGCGCCGAGACCCGCTGGCCGACCATGGACAGCACACCACCTGTCCGACCCACGGCCATCGCCGCGGTGATGCTGGCAGTGGTGTCGACGCGAGCGCCGATCTGGGCGCCGGTGACCTTCCAGCGCTCTTCGCCGAATACGACCGCCACCGGCGCCTTCGACCCGTTCTCAAAGGCGGCAGAGAGGGCATCACGCGCCGCCTGAGGCGTCATTGAGCCGACCGAGACATCACCCACGGCGACGCCAGGGTGCACCTTGCCCTGCGTGGCGGCGACGTCCACCGCTGACGCCAGGATGAGCACACCGAGCACCGCAGCGAAGCAGATCGCGACAAACCGGGCGCGGGTGCCGGTGGTCGACGCCCCGACGTGGTGCCGAGCCGACGAACGATCACTCCTCGAGATGCGCGGCGGCTCGGACGCGTCAAGCGTCACGGCCGGATCAGGCGTCGCGGGCGTATCGGGCACCGCGGGCGTATCAGGCGTATCAGGCGTTTCGAGTGCTTCAGGTACTTCGGGTATGGACACCGCTACCGCTTTCGCAGGGAAGTTCGGGTGAAGGCGTCCAGCATACATGACGAGGCGCCCGCCCGCGCGGACGCGCGGCAACGAAGGGGTGACGGTTCAGTCGTGGTGTGCCGCTTTCACGGCGTGATCCCTCAGCGCCTCGCGATAGGCCCGCCGGGCCACGAACGTGTACTGCACCGCCGCGGTCAGAGACATCGCGACTCCCACGTACACGATATAGGACCCCAACGCCCGCGGACCACCCAGCGAGAGACGCACGAAGCCAAGATCGATGGTCCCAAGTATCGGCACGTCGACCTGCGGGAAGTTCCAGATCAAAGACGCGAATCCCGTGAGCAGGACAGCGGTGGTCGCCTTGCCGAGCATGGTGACCGGCACTCGTCGCCCATGGCGCTCGAGCACCCAGGCGCCGTAGAGGAGGTACACATCGCGACCGATGAGCACCAGAACGAGCGCGGCACTGACCCGGCCGACGGACAGGAGGCCGAGAAGCGCGCTGGCGATGAGCAGCCGGTCGACGAGCGGGTCGATGATCTTGCCGATGACCGTGACGTGGCCGGTCCGTCGCGCGATCAGCCCATCGAGCCAATCGGTGCCGGCGGAGACGGTGAACAGCCCGAAGGCCGCATAGTTCGGACCGGAGTGTGGGGCCTCGTAGACGAGGAACCACCAGAAGAACGGGATGAGGACGAGCCGAAGCACGGTGATGATGTTCGGGATCGAAAAGACATCCTGCGAGTGATCCACGGGCAGGTTCTGCACCTGCGTGGGATCACGGCGCGAGGTCGCGTCTACCACCAACCCCTCCTCTTGAACACGTACAACATGCCCAGTGTGATGACCACGAACGAGGCGATCACGGCCGGGAACGACCACGGCCACTCGGGCGAAGGCCACATCTTCGCCGTGATGTTCATCCCGTATATGCCCGAGATCAGCGTCAGCGGCATGAAGATCGTGGCAACGACCGTCAGCTGCTTCATGACGGCATTCAGCCGATTGGAGATCGCCGACAGGTAGATGTCCATCACGCTGGAGGCCACATCACGGTAGATATCGATCGAATCGGCGACGCGTGCCACGTGGTCGCCGACGTCCTGGAAGTACAAGTAGGCTTCCTGGCTCACGAAGGCGTTGTAGCGGGTCAGCGCACGCAGGACGTCGCGCTCCGGCCCGATGGCCTTGTGCAGGTTGAGCATCATCCGCTTGACCGCGTAGAGCTCCTGAAGCTGACCGTCCTGGACCTTCGCGAGCAGTTCGTTCTCGATCCGGTCGAGGTCCTCCCCGACCATGTCGACCACCGGGAACATCTCATCGACCGAGCGGTCAAGGATGCTGTGCAACGTCCATTCGGCGCCGCGGGCGAGAGCGCCACAAGCGTCGTCTGCCACCTCATCGATCGCTTTGACGCCACTGCGGTGCGAGGTGATGAGATAGCCGGCGCCCAGGAACACGTCGATCTCATTCAGCTCGAGTGTCCTGTCGGCCGCGAGATCGGGTGCGACCCAGACCAGGAACAGGTTATCGACGTAGCTGTCGAGCTTGGGCCGCTGTGGGAAGTGGAGGGCGTCTTCGACGGCGAGTGGGTGCAGCGGGAATTCGCTCGCCAAGGTACGGAACGTCTCCTTGCCGGGTTTGGAGACGTCGACCCATACGGTGCCGGCGGCTTTTCGGGCGCGCGCGATGTCGGCGAGCCCCCCGGTCAGGACCGCGCCATCGACCACCCATCGAACAATGACCGTTTCCGGCACTGCGATCCCCTCCCCGACACTTGGCTATGACACGCGCGGACGACGCGCGCTCCTGCCTGCGATTATGCACGAATCGAGCCTGTCGAGGGTTCACGGAAGGTCCCGGGAACGGTGGCATGCGGGAGCCACTCGAACCGGAGGTGACGCGGCCGCGCTACACTGCCCATATGCTGCTGCCGATCATCCAACAGTACGGTCTTCCGGTCGTAGCGTTCTATGCCCTGTGCGTCATCATCGTCGCAACCGTCATCTACGAGGAACGCGACCCGTCCACGACACTGGCATGGGTACTCGTCTTCCTGGCGGTCCCCCTTCTGGGCTTCGTGCTCTACATCCTCTTGGGGCGCGACCAGCGGGTCGAGGCCGCCCGAGACAAGCGGCGCAGGCATGCGCAGGACCGCGGCCGAGAGGTCATCACCCCGATCTACTCGCGCTTCGCCGAAGAGGCGACGCTGCTCGAGACCACACGGCCGGCCATCGTCGGTCGCCTCGTACGGGCGATCCGTACGATGACCGGGGCCGGACCGCTGCCCTGCACCGACCTTGCGATCCTCGCCGGCGGGGCCGAGATGTTCGAGCGGCTCTACCGCGACATCGAAGCCGCGAACGATCACATCCATCTCGAGTACTACATCTGGGAGGATGACGAACTCACCCGGCGCTTCTGCGACCTGCTCGGCGAGAAGGCCCGCGCGGGAGTAGAGGTGCGCGTCCTGTACGACTGGGTGGGTTCGATCCGTTACGGGAAGGAGCAGCTCAGCGGGCTCCGTCGCGCAGGTGCGCGGGTGCACGCCGATGCCGCTCGACTTCTTCGGCTCAACTACCGCAACCACCGGAAGATCGTCGTCATCGACGGTCGGGTCGCCTTCACCGGAGGCGCCAATTTCGGCCAGGAGTACATTGACGGCGGAAGCCGTTTCGCCTCGTGGCGCGATACGAGCATACGCTTCGGAGGACCACTGGTGGCCGATCTCCAGCGACTGTTCGCCGTGCGCTGGATGAGGGTCACGGGCGAGGACCTCTTCTCCACACGGTACTTCTCCGACCCGGATCCCGAAGCGGCGACCGGGAAACCCGTGTGGGCGCAGGTAGTGCATTCGGGTTCCGAGAGCCGGTGGGAATCCATCCGCGAGGCGTTCCTGATCGCTATCGGGTCGGCCACGAGCCGGGTGCGCGTGCAGTCGCCGTATTTCGTGCCCGACCAGGGCGTGATGGACTCGCTGGTCGTACAGTCGCTGGCTGGTGTCGACGTCGAGGTCATGATGGCGGGCGTGCACGACAAGAGGATCCCCTGGTGGGCCGCGTTCACCTACATCGACGACGTACTCGAGGCCGGCGCGGTCGTCGAACAGTACCAAGAGGGGTTCTTCCACGCGAAGACGATGACGATCGACGGGTCCGTCGCTGTGATCGGAACGACCAACTTCGACATCCGCAGCTTCTCTCTCCACGACGAGCTCAGCATCTTCTTCTACGACAAGGGCGTCGCCGCAGCACAGGATGCGATCTTCGAAGCGGATCTCGCCGCGTGCCGGACACTCACCGCATCCGAAGTCGCGAACCTCCCCCGACCGATCCGCTTCCGGAACGCGCTCGCGCGACTCGTTTCGCGCGTGCTATAGACCCACCCCACCCTCCCAGCGTCCGAAAGAGACCCGTTGAGCGACTGCACCTGCACCGACGACAAGAGCCCCTGCTTCGATGCCGCGGCCCTCGATGGGATCCTGGTAGAGCATGTGATGCAACCGGGGTCGCTGATGCCGGTGCTTCAGGCGACCCAGCACGCCTACGGGTATCTGCCCGAACCCGCGCTCGAACGGATCGCCGAGGCCCTCGGACTGCCCTTGGCCGAGATCTTCGGAGTGGCGACGTTCTACACCCACTTCCACCTGAGCCCCCCGGGCCGCCACATCGTTCAGGTGTGCCATGGCACCGCGTGTCATGTGAAGGGTGCGACCGAGGTCACCGAAGCGATCGTCTCGGAACTCGGCGTCGACGTGGGCAAGACCTCGACCGACCTGAGCGTGACGGTCGAGTCGGTCTCGTGCGTGGGATGCTGTGCACTGGCGCCGGTGGTGCTCATCGATGAGACCGCGCACGGCGGGTTGGATGCCAAGGCCGCACGGCGCCTGGCCAAGGCGCTTCACGTCAAGGTGGCGTCGTGACGACGCGCGAGACAGCGGCGCCGCTCGCGTCCCATGAGCCGGACGGCATGCTCGCAGGTGCGACCACGATCCGCATCTGCACCGGCTCCGGTTGCGTGATGAGCGGCTCGCTGGTCGTGGCCGAGCGTGTCGAGTCCGCGATCGCTGAAGCGGGCGCCGGCGATCGCGTGCGCGTGGTCCGCACCGGCTGCGACGGGCTGTGCGAACTGGGGCCGCTCACCGTCATCGACCCGCGAGGCACCTTCTACCCCAAAGTGACCGAACACCAGGTCGAACGCATCGTCGACTCGATCCTGGCCGGCGGCGCGCCGGTGACCGAGCTGCTCTATCGCGACCACACAGCCGACGCACCCATCGAACGCTATGCCGACCTGCCCTTCAACCGCAGCCAACAGCACATCGTGCTGCGCAACTGTGGCGTCATCGACCCGGAAGATATCGAGCACGCGATCGAGCGGGGCGTCTACGACGGCCTGCGCACGGCGCTGACCTCGATGTCCCCCGACCGGGTCATCGCGCAGATCCAGGCCTCGGGCCTGCGTGGACGCGGGGGCGCTGGCTTCTCGACCGGACTGAAATGGCGCTTCACGCGCGACGCGGCCGGCGACGGCAGCGGGCAGAAGTACGTGATCTGCAACGCCGATGAAGGCGATCCCGGTGCGTTCATGGATCGCGGCATCGCGGAGGGCGATCCGCATTCGGTGCTCGAGGGCCTCGCGATAGCCGCCTATGCCGTAGGCGCGACACACGGGTTCGTGTACGTGCGCTCCGAGTACCCGCTGGCGGTCAAGCGCTTCCGCATGGCGATCGCAGCCGCTACGAAGCACGGCTTTCTGGGCGACGACGTGTTCGGCAGCGGCTTCTGCTTCAATGCCGAGGTCCGCGAGGGTGCTGGCGCGTTCGTATGCGGCGAGGAGACGGCACTCATCGCGTCGATCGAGGGGCGCCGCGGGACGCCGCGCACCCGGCCGCCCTTCCCGGCACAGTCGGGACTATGGGGACGCCCCACCTGCATCAACAACGTCGAGACGCTCGCGAACGTCCCCTGGATCATCACCCATGGTGCCGACGAGTACACCGCCATGGGCTCGGGCACGAGCCGTGGCACCAAGGTGTTCGCGCTCACGGGCAAGGTCCGGCACAGCGGTCTGGTCGAGGTGCCGTTCGGACTCTCGGTACGCGAGCTGGTCGAGACGATCGGCGGCGGGACACCCGACGGAAGTCCGGCAAAGGCGGTCCAGTTCGGCGGTCCGAGCGGCGGATGCCTTCCCGAGTCTCTGTTCGACACCCCGATCGAGTACGAGACGCTCGCGGCGGTCGGTGCGATCGTGGGTTCCGGCGGAGTCGTCGTGGTCGACGGGCACACGTGCATGGTGGACCTCGCGCGCTTCTTCCTCTCGTTCACCCAGAAGGAGTCGTGCGGCAAATGCGTGCCGTGTCGGATCGGCACCAAGCGCATGCTTGAGATCGTGACCCGCATCTGCGAGGGCGACGGCGCGCCGGGCGACCTGGACACGCTCGAACAGCTCGCGCGCGACGTGGGTGCGCTTTCGCTGTGCGGCCTCGGGCAGACGGCACCCAACCCGGTACTCACTTCGCTGCGCTACTTCCGACACGAGTACGAGGAACACATCCTCGAGCACAAGTGTCGGGCGGGCGCGTGCAAACGTCTCTCCACCTTCCGCATCGTCAGCCACAGATGTATCGGCTGTGGCGTGTGCAAGAAGTACTGCCCGACCGACGCAATCTCGGGCACCCCGAAACTGCCGCATCTCATCGACCAGGCGCTGTGCATCAAATGTGGCGCCTGCCAGCAACGATGCCCGTCCGACGCGATCGAGCGCAGCTAGATGACCCCCGACAACGACACGGACCTCACGCTAACGGTCGACGGCCGCGATATCGCCGCGCGAACCGGCGAAAGCGTGCTGACCGCCTGCCGAAGGGCCGGTGTCCATATCCCCACCTTATGCGACGACCCCCGCCTCGAGCCCTATGGTGGCTGCAGGCTGTGTGTGGTGCAGGTGGAAGGCATGCGCGGCTATCCCACATCGTGCACCACGCCGGTCGCCGACGGCATGGTGGTCACCACGGTCAACGATGAGTTGCATCGCATGCGCCGCACGCTCATAGAGCTGCTTCTGTCCGACCACAACGTGGACTGCCTCGTATGCGAAGCCAATGGCCGATGCACGCTCCAGGACCTTGCGTATTCCCACCAAGTGGACGAGAAGCGCTTCTCCGGCGCCAAGCATGCTCTCCCCTCGCCCACCGACGACGATCCGCTGATCGAACGCGACTACAGCAAGTGCATCTCCTGCGGCCGCTGCGTGCGCATCTGCGCCGAGGTGCAGGGTGCCGACGTCTACGGCTACAGCGGACGTGGATTCGACGTCCTGCCCGATACGCCCTACAGCCGCTCGCTGGCCCGCTCGGGCTGCGAGTTCTGCGGCCAATGCGTCTCGGTGTGCCCCACCGGCGCGCTCACCGACAGGCTCTCGCGCCTCTCGGGCCGCCCCTGGGAGACACGTACCGTCGAGTCGACGTGCGGCTACTGCGGCGTGGGATGCTCGGTGGACTACCGGGTCAGGGACGGGCGCATCGTGAGCGCCGAGGCCTCGATCGGGCGGGGCGTCAACGGCGGCAACCTGTGCGCGAAGGGCCGTTACGGCTGGCGGTTCACGCATCACCCCGATCGTCTCACCACGCCGCTGATCCGCCGCAACGGAGTGCTGGTCGAAGCGAGCTGGGACGAAGCGGTCGAATACATCGCCGAGAGGCTCGGAGCGATCGTGGCAGAGAGCGGTCCCGATTCGATCGGCGGCCTGGCGAGCGCCAAGTGCACCAACGAGGAGAACTACCTCTTCCAGAAGTTCATGCGCGCCACTTTAGGGACGCACAACGTCGACCACTGCGCGCGCCTCTGCCACGCGTCGACCGTGACGGGCCTTGCCGCGGCGTTCGGCAGCGGCGCGATGACCAATTCGATCGCCGACCTGAAGCAGGCGCAGGTCATCCTCGTCATCGGGAGCAACACGACCGAGGCGCACCCGATCATCGGGATCGAGTTGACGCGCGCAGCGGAGGCGGGCACCAGGCTCTTCGTCATCGACCCCAGGAAGATCCGCCTCACCAAGCACGCGGCCGCGCACCTGGCGCTTCGCCCCGGAACCAACGTGGCGCTGTTCAATGCGATGGCACGCATCGTGATCGACGAGGGATTCGCGAACCGCGACTTCGTCGAGCGCCGCACCGAGGGCTTCGAAGAGTACGCGGCGATGCTCGCGACTCTCGATCTCGAGGACGCCGCTGAGACCTGCGGCGTGCCGCTCGCCGACATCCGCGCGGCGGCGATCGCCTACGCCTCGGCAGAACGTGCGAGCATCGTCTACTCCATGGGGATCACACAGCACTCGTCGGGCACCGAGCAGGTGCGTGCCGTGGCCAACCTTGCGCTCCTCACGGGTCAGATCGGCCGGCCCGGTACGGGAGTCAACCCGTTGCGCGGTCAGAACAACGTGCAGGGAGCGTGCGACCTCGCCTGCCTGCCGAACTGCCTGCCCGGCTATCAGCCGACCGATCGCGGCACACTCGACCGCTTCTGCGATTACTGGGAAAGCGACGTCGAACTGCCCACGACGCCCGGACTCACGCTCGTCGAGATGCTCGACGCAGCGGCGGAGGGCACGCTCAAAGCGCTCTACATCATGGGCGAGAACCCGGTGATCTCCGACCCGGGTCAGGCACACGTGATCGACGCGCTCGAGAACCTCGAGTTCCTCGTGGTGCAGGACATCTTCCTCACCGAGACGGCCTCGCTGGCCGACGTGGTGCTTCCCGCCGCCTCCTTCCTCGAGAAGGAGGGCACGTTCACCAATACCGAACGCCGTGTCCAGCTGGTCGACCGGGTGGTGGACGCGCCCGGTCTCGCTCTTGCCGATGGCGAGATCATCGCGCGGATCTCCGCGGCGATGGGCACCGAGATGCGGTACGGCTCGCCACGCGAGGTCATGGAGGAGATGGCGGCCGTCACGCCGCAGTACGGGGGGATCACCTACGCGCGCCTGGCGCGCGAGGGCGGCCTGCAGTGGCCCTGCCCCACCGCCGATCATCCGGGTACCCCGGTCCTGCACACGGAAACGTTCACGCGCGGCCGCGGCTCGTTCGCCGCGATCGGATACCGTCCCGCACCCGACGATGCGACACCCGAGCGGCCGTTCGTGCTCACCACCGGCCGAAATCTGTGGAACTTCCACACGAACACGATGACGGGTGCGTCGGCAGGGCTCGCCGAACTCAGCCCCACAGGCTACGTCGAGCTGAACGCCGAGGACGCGCAGCGGATCGGCGTGTGCGACGGCGAGCCCGTGACACTGACGAGCAAGCACGGCACGCTGACGCTCCCCGCCCGCGTGCGCGCGACGCGCGCGCCCAGACGGGGGACCGCGTTCATGCCGTTCCACTTCGCCGACGCGCCGGCCAACCGGCTCACGGGCGGCATGCTGGACCCGGAATCGAAGATCCCGGGCCTCAAGGTGACCTCGGTGTCGATCGTGAAAGCCATCCCGGAGCCGGACCTCACCCCTCCGGGGTGACCAGCCCCTCGACACGCCCGAGCGCGGCATCCGCCAGCAGCGCCAGCATCGCTGCAGCGGCCGCGCCTTCGAGCACTAAGGCGTAGTTCTGCGTGTTGATCCCGGAGAAGATCGGCGACCCGAGCCCGCCGGCTCCGGTCGCCGCAGCGACGGTCGCGGTGCCGATGTTGACGATCACCGACGTCCTCACACCGCCCATGATCACGCGTGCGGCGAGCGGCAACTCGACCCTGAAGAGAACGCTCCACCGGCCCATACCCATGCCACGTGCCGCGTCGAGTACCGCTGCCGGGACCGCGTCGATGCCGGCGACCGTGCCACTCACCACAGGGAACATCCCATAGAGCGACAGCGCGACGATCGCTGGGGCCAGCCCGAGCCCGAGGATCGGCATCATCAGCGCAAGCACCGCGATCGGCGGGAACGTCTGCCCGAAGTCGACCGCCGCCGTCACCAGCTCCCGAAAGTCCCTGCCAGATTCGCGGGTGACCCATATCCCGAGCGGGAGGCCCACCAGGAGCGTGATCGCACTCGAGACCAGGACGATCTGTAGGTGCTGGACGACGAGCACGGCCAGCGTAGCGCTCGGGAAGACCACGACGGGCATCGTCGGGAAGAGCGCGCGAAGGACGGCAGCCCACCAGTCCTCGCGCGAGACGACGTAGCCGAACACGACCGCGCCGGCCGCGACGAGCACCGACGCTGTCCAGCGCCGCCTCAACGCCCGACCTCCTCGTCGGTCCCGCCACCGGCGTGGGCGTCCCCTTCGGTGAGCGTGGCCTCGATCCCCGCCAAGGCGACGTCGCCCAGCAGGCGACCCGTGCCGTCAGTCACCGCGATCGACCGGAACCCGAGCTCGAGCATGCGGGAGAGCGCCTCCTTGAGCGAGGTGTCCGGGCGCACCGCCATCTGCCGCCAATCGACGTGTGTGACAGCGGACTCCGCCGAACCTCCGCGGTCCAGCACCCGGCAGTCGAACCATCCCACGAGCCGACCTTCCTCATCGACGAGGTAGGCGAACCGCTCCTTCGCACAGGAGGCGCGTGCGGCAGCCGCACCGGCGTCGGTGCCATCGGTGATCGTGGGGATACCGGAGTGCATGATGGCGTCCACACGCACGCGACCGAGCCGCTTGAGCGCCCGATCGGCGCCCATGAAGTCGTGAACGAACTTGTCCGCCGGATGGTCGAGCAGCTGCTCGGGAGTGTCGTACTGCCGCAACCGGCCGTCCTTCATGAGCGCGATCCTGTCGGCAAGTCTGATCGCCTCGTCGACGTCGTGTGTCACAAAGACCACCGTCTTGCGCAACTCCCGCTGTATGCGCGCGAACTCACTCTGCAGCCGCTCGCGGTTGAGCGGATCCACCGCCCCGAAGGGCTCATCCATGAGCAACACCGGGGGATCGGCAGCCAGCGCCCTCGCCACCCCCACGCGCTGCGCCTCCCCTCCCGAGAGCGCACGCGGGTACTTCGACGCGTACGCGCCCGCGTCGAGTCCCACCAGGGTCAACAGCTCGTCGACGCGTCGCGCCATACGGGACCGGTCCCAACCCAGGAGCTTCGGCACGGTCACGATGTTCTCCGCGACCGTGAGATGCGGGAACAAGCCGACCGATTGGATCGCGTAGCCGAGCCCGCGCCTGAGCTCCTCCGGCGAGACGCTCAGGACATCGCGATCCCCTACCAGGATCCGGCCGCCCGTCGGGTCGATGAGGCGGTTGATCATCCGCAGCGTCGTGGTCTTGCCGCACCCGGACGGTCCGATGAGCACGCACACCTCACCCTCGCCGACCTCCAGCGAAAGACGGTCCACGGCGAGCGTCTCGCCATAACGCTTGGTGACCTCTTCGAGCCGGATCATGAAGCCTCCATCCGGATACCCGGAGATGTGATGAGGCGGCCGAGAGCCCGCAGCCCCGAGTCGGCCGTCACCGCCATGAGCACCATCGGGACCGCGCCGAGCAGGGTGAGATCGTCGACCTGCCCGCCCCAGCCCAGGATCACCAGCACGCCGAGCGTCCCGTTACCGATGAAAGCCACCACGGCGGTGATGCCGATGATGAGCACGGCTGCGGCGCGAACACCTTCGATGAGCAGCGGCAGGGCGAGCGGCGCTTCGACGCGCACGAGCAACTGCACCCGGCTCATGCCCATCCCCAGTCCCGCGTCCACCACAGCCGGGTCGACCTGCGCCAGCCCGAGGTAGGTGTTGCGCACGATCGGCAGGAGCGCGTAGACGGTGAGCGCGATGATCGCCGGCAAGGGGCCGATCCCCGGCAGGCCGAGCGCTGCCAACGGCACGACCAACAGACCGAGCAAGGCCAGACTCGGCACGGTCTGGATGATCCCGACGATGCCCAAGACCACGGCGCGAGCCCAGCCGACGCGCGCGGACAGTATCCCGAGAGGCACACCGATCACGATCGCAAGACCGAGCGAGACGCCGGCAAGCGTGAGGTGCGTGCCGACGGCGGCCCAGAAGGCGTCCGCCTGCCTCATGTACTCGAGCACGATCGAAAGACGCCCCAGACCTCCCCAGTACCCCGCACAGAGCCACAGCGTGGCCAGCCCGACGACGGCACCGATCCGCCATGCGTGAGGTGGCCGCGCCTGGACGGCAGCGAACCACAGTGCCGCAGCACCCGCCACGGCAAGCCATGCTCCGAGCCCGATCGAGATCCTCGCGGGGGACGCCGGGTCCGGCGTCAGATGGGAGGCCGCGTATCCGAGGGCCCACGCCAGCGAACCCACCATCCCTCCCGCGCATATGAGCTCGATGCGCGCCCGGAGCGGCTCGCGTGCGGCGAGCGACGCCACGAGCGCCACGGCGGCCAGAAGGAGGAGACCCCATGAGGCAGGTCCGCCGGCGCCCAGGGGCTGCGGTGCGCCGTTGACGATCCTGTTCGCCCGCAGGACGTAGAGAGGCAGCAGGACGCAGCCCGCGAGCGCGATCAGCGCGCCGGTCGCGGCAACCCTGTCGACGCGGTGATAAACGACCGCGTCCGTGGGCTTGTCTCCCACGCTACTTGAGAAGCCCCTCGGACTTGAGCCAGTCGCTGACGACCGCCTTCGGGTCTTTCCCGTCCACCGCCACCTGACCGTTCAACTTCTGGAGCGTCTCGAGCGTGAGCCTCTCGAAGACGGGATCGAGAAGGGTCGCGATCTCGGGGTATTTGTCGGCGATGGCCTTGCGCAGGGTCGGCGCCGGCTGATAGACCGGCTGAGCGCCCTTCGGATCGGAGAGCACCACCAGGTCCAACGCGGCGACCGTGCCGTCCGTACCGTACGCCATGGCGGCGTTCGCGCCGTTCGAGCCCTGTGCGGCCGCCTTCTCCGTCACGGCGGTGTCGCCCGAAGCGAGTGCGACGATCTGGCCGGGCTTGAGCTTGAAGCCGTAGGCGGTCTCGAATGCGGGCATCGCCGCGGCGCTCGTGAAGAACTCCTGAGAACCGACGATCTTCACCGCCGCGCCCCGATTGATGTATGCGGCCCAGTCCTCCATCGACTTCAGGCCGTTGGCTGTCGCGAAGGCGCGCGGCAAGGCCACAGCCCAGGTGTTGTTGGCGGGTGCGGGCTTGAGCCACACGATGCCATTGGCCAGATCGAGCTTGGCGGCCTCGAGGTAGGTCGCCTGGGCGTCCTTCAGGACCGAAGGCGCGACATTCTTGTCCTTGTTGAACACGAGCAGGCTGTTTGCCGTGTACTCCGGGTAGATGTCGATCTGCCCTGAGACCAGTGCTTTTCGCACCACGTCCGTAGCGCCCGTTCGCGTCTTGTCTTCGACCGTGAACCCGTTCTGCTTCAGGACCGTCAGGATCAACTGGCCCAGGAGCGATCCCTCGCCGTCGATCTTGCTACCGACGCGGATGGGACCCTTCTCCGCGGGCGCAGCGCCGGGAGTGTTCGATGATGGAGCCGCGCATCCGACCAACGTCACCGCGACAGCGACCGCCGCGAACGCCGCAGCCGTGGCTCTCCAGTTCGCGCGCATGGCATGCCTCCCTGTTCTGTCGAGGAAGCGATCTCCCCGGCTGTCGACCCCTGTTGGAGGTTTCGTTCCCGAGAACGGACTTCTCTCCACTTGTGGCCACAGACCCATCAGCGTCGACGCTCCGCGCGTCCGCTTGAGCACATTGTCACACGCGCGGCGGGAATGTCCGATCGCACTCCTCGACATAGTCGCGCAGGACCTGCGGCAACGCGGCGTCGAGGCCGGGCTCGGGTACGGGAGCGGAGCTGTACGTGTCCCAGAACAGCACCTGGCTGTCGGTCAGCTTCCCGGCGCGCGCGTCGGCGACCATCGCGGCGAACGCCTTGCCGGTGTAGGTGGTCTCGAGTCTGATCCCGCTCGCAGCCGCCAACGCGACGGCCTCGAGCGTCTCGGGCGTCACGACGCCGTAGCCGGGCTCGAACCAATCGTCACGCAACTCGAACGAGAGGTCGTCGTATGCAAGATCCGGGAAGGACCCGTCGAGGGACCGGAGGAGGGCGACGGTCTTCTCGACAAGGTCGATGGCGACACTCTCGGAGCCCACCTCGACGGGCGTGACCCGGATTGCGACGACACGCGTGTGCGCGCCGATCGCCGCCATGCCGAGCGCAAGGCCGATCGCCGTGCCCAGTGTTCCGGCGGCCACGTAGATCACGTCGGGGCGCAGGTAGTCGCTCAGGTCACGGGCGTCGATGTCGGCGTTGAGCGCGCGCAACTGCTCGACCACCTCGATGGCGGCGTCCACATAGCCCACAGCACCCAAGGCATTGGTGCCGCCCATGGGGATGACGAAGGGCTCGATGCCGTCACGGAGGGTGAGCTCGGCCTTCGCCCGGACCGCCTCGCGAGCACCGTCCCAGCCGTCCACCGGGTACAGGACCGTGCCGAGGCCGGCATGCGCGCGCAGCGTGGCCGCGGCGAAAGGGCCGAGCGCCTGCGGCGAGAGCACGGCGTGAGGCTCGACCCCCAACGCGCGGGCGTGTACCGCGGTCGCGAGCGCGTGGTTCGAGCCGTAGGCGCCGTAGGTGATGACCGCACGAGCGCCGTCGGCGAGCGCCCGGCCCAAGAGATACTCGAGCTTGCGCACCTTGTTGCCGCCGTACACAGGGCTGGTCAGGTCGTCCCGTTTGACGAGCAGTCGGAGGATCCCGAGTTCCGCCGCGAGCACACCGAGCGACTCGACGGGCGTGGGTAGCGTCGCGATTCCCGCGCGCGGGAGCGAGGCCGCACCGGGAAAACGGCGAATGAGCGAGCTGGTCACGGCTGTCTCCTTCAGGCGGGCACGTACTTCGGACTAGCCCAGCTCGCGGGCGAACACCTTGTCGAGGGCGAGGATGTCGGTCGACGAGATGATTCCGACGAGCCGCGAGGAATCGTTGGCCGCAACGACCGGGACACGGTCCAGATCGAGCTGGGCCATCAATGCCGCGACCTCGCCGACAGGGCGGTTCGCTCGCGTGCTGACGGCCGGCGTGGCCATGAGCGTCGAGATCAGCGTCGTGTCACGCTCGTCAGCTGACACATCACGGATATCTGACAGGCTGACGAAGCCGACGAGCCGATCCCCATCGGTTACGGGGAAGCCCTTGCGCCGATGCTTGAGTATGTAGTCGTCGAGGAAGAGCCGAACAGACGCATCTTGTGGAACGGTCATCACGGTCTTCGTCATGATGTCCTGCACACTCAGCCCCATGAGGCGGTCAACGTAGTCCTCACGGCGCCAACGCTGCCGCTTCGAGACCGACACCCGCCCGGCGACCGTGTACGCGGCCACCGACGCGACGAGCCCGGGGATGAGATAGCCCGCTCCACCCGTTGACTCCGCGACGAAGACCGCCGCCGCGATCGGAGTGTTGTAGCCCGCGGCGAGGAAGGCCGCCATGCCCACGATCGGGAACAACGGTCCGCTTGCCGACGGAACCAAGCCTCGCATGATGGAGCCCGCTGCGGCACCCATGGCGATCATCGGGATGAAGAGACCGCCCGCTGCCCCGCTCCCGATAGTGGCGACCGTGGCGCCCACCTTCAGCGCCAGGAACTCGAACGACTCCGCAGGCCCCGCGCCGCCCGCGACGAGGCGCGTTATGGTCTCGTAGCCGGTCCCGAGCACGGACGGCCGGCCGAAGAGGGCGAAGCCAGCCAAAGCCAACAGCCCGCACGCCAGACCGCCAAGACCCGTACGGGCCCAGAGCGGCAGCTTCACCCGGCCTGCCAGCCTCTCGACCGAGTGCAGAGAAGTGATGAACAGCAGGGCCACGACTCCCACCACCACGCCCAACAGCAGGGCCCACCCGAGGTCCGCCCCTGTGGGCATGTAGCGCGCCGCAACACGGAAGAGCGGCTCTGTCCCGAGGAACTGGACGAGCACGAGGTATGAGGTGACCGATCCGACCAGCGCCGGAATGAGTGCCTCGTGGGCCATGTCGTCCATGTACGGCACCTCGAGAGCGAACACCACTCCCGTCAGCGGCGCCTTGAAGATCGCAGCCACGCCGGCGGCGGCGCCCGCCACCGCCATCCTCTTGACGTCGTCCTCGCTGTAACCGAAGCGCCGCAGTTTCTTCATGACGAACGAGCCGACGGCGCTACCCAGATGGATGGCCGGCGCCTCCATCCCGGCGCTGCCGCCCAGCCCGACCGTGGCCAGCGCCGCGAGGACCTTGCCTGGGACCGATCTGTAGGAGAAGACGCCCTGGTGCTCGTGGTAAGCGTCGATGTACTCCTCAGTGCCCTGCACGTTGGGATTGTCGGACGCCTTCTGGAGAAGGAGGCCCGAGAGCAAGAGGCCCACTGTGGGGAACAGCACGATCGTCACGGGCGTCAGATGCTGGCTCACATTGCCCCACAGGAGCTCGTATGCCGCGACGTCGATGAGAGTCACGCCCAGACCGACGATCACACCGACCACGACTGCGGGAAGGAGTTGCTTGCGCACCTCGCCCCAGAGGTGCTCGGCGCCGTGACGCGTGGCCAACGCATAGGCATTGAGGCGGGACCCCACCGACCGTCCCACGCGTGTCGATCGCTTCAACAAGGCCCCCGGTATCCACGCGGTTCACATCCATCCGAGCATACCACCGTGTCGCGTGACCTCCTCGAGGGCTCCCGCCAGGCCCCGGACGGGCATGGCCGACCGCCCGAGGGCCGCCCGACCGCCACCCTCAGACGTAACGTGCCAGAACGGCCTCCGCACATCGCATACCGTCCACCGCTGCAGACATGATGCCGCCCGCGTAGCCGGCGCCCTCTCCGCAGGGATAGACGCCCCGCAGGTTCGACTGCAGGGTCTCATCGCGCACCACGCGCACCGGGGAGGACGACCGCGTCTCCACACCCGTGAGAACAGCGTCCCTCGTCGCGAAACCGCGCATGCGACGGTCGAACATCGGTGCCGCCTCACGCAGCGACGCAACAGCGAACTCCGGCAGGCACAGCGAGAGATCCGCATATTCCACCCCGAGCGGATAGGTGGGAACGACGCCACCCGCCGACGGCGAGGCGACGCCCTGCAGGAAGTCACCCATGAGTTGAGCAGGCGCGTGGAAGTCCCGTCCGCCAAGCTCGAACGCAGCCTTCTCCCATCGCCGCTGGAACCGCACTCCCGCCAGTGGGTGGTCGTCATCGAAGTCCTTGGGCGAGACATTGACCAAGAAGGCCGCATTCGCGTTCGCGCCTTCGCGGGCGAATCTGCTCATCCCATTCGTGACGACGCCCCCCTCCTCGCTCGTCGCCGCCACCACCCAGCCACCGGGGCACATGCAGAACGTGTAGACCCCGCGCCCCGAGGAAAGGTGGCACGAGAGCTTGTAGTCCGCCGCGCCGAGCGCCGGGTGCCCGGCCACAGATCCGTACTGCGCACGGTCCACCATGCGCTGGTCGTGCTCCACACGGACTCCGATCGAGAATGGCTTCTGTGCGAGGGCTGCGCCACTGAGGTGAAGCATCTCGAGGGTGTCTCGTGCGCTGTGACCCGTGGCCAGGATGAGCGCCTCCGCGCCGAACTCTTCGCGACCGCGGTCGCTCTCCGTCACGATGCCGCGGAGTGCGCCCTCCGCATCAAGGACGAGGTCGGAGAGACGCGTCTTGAACCGCACCTCGCCGCCGAGAGACTCGATCTGCTCCCGCACCCACTTCACTCCCCCCGCGAGGTGGTCCGTGCCGATATGGGGCTTCGCCTGCCACGCGATCTCCTCGGGCGCGCCCGCCTCGACGAGCGTCGCAAGCACGCTGCGAGTGCGGGGATCGTGCGTGCCGGTGGTGAGCTTGCCGTCGGAGAAGGTCCCAGCGCCGCCCTCGCCGAACTGGATGTTCGAATCCGGGTCGAGCACGCCGTCGCGGATGAAGGTGTTGACCGCGCGGATGCGCCCATCGACCGCCGCTCCGCGCTCGAGCACCAGAGGCCGCGCGCCCGCCCGCGCGAGCACGAGCGCGGCGAACAGCCCCGCGGGACCCGTGCCGACCACGACGGGGCGCAGCGCGGGAGCGACTGCGAGGCTCGCGATGGCGGGCAATGGCTCGGTCGCGGCGATGAACACGTCGTCCTCGGCTATGCGGCTCACGACGGCCGCCTCGCCGTCTCCGTGACCGTCATCGATCGTCACACCGAGCGTCACGATGAAGTGGACGTTGCCCTTGCGACGGGCATCGACGGAGCGCTTGAGCAAGCGGACAGAGGCGATCCGTGCCGCGTCGATACCGAGGCGACCGGCGGCGGCACGTTCCAGCGCCCCCTCGACTGACGGGTCCCCCGCAGAGAGCGGGAGGGCGAGGTCCCGTATCTGTATCACTCGACGCCTCGCGGACCGTCGGCGTTCCCTGCGGCGCGCGCCAGCGCCGCACGGGCGGCACCCTCGCCCGCTACGATGCCCGACGCCCAGGCCCAGTGCAGGTTGTAGCCACCGGAGCGTCCATCGATGTCGAGGACCTCTCCCGCGGCGAACAGCCCGTCCACGAGGCGCGACCCCATAGTGCCCGGATCGAATGCCTCCACCGACGCGCCACCGCGGGTGACCTGAGCCTGCGCGGCATCGCCCATGCCGGTGACCTCGAGCCGGAAGCCCTTGAGGAGCGCGGCCAGCCGGGCCTGAGGCAACACCTCGGCCGACGTGTGCGGATCGATCCCCGCAGCGCGCACGACAGCGCGCGCCACCCGGTCGTGCAGCATTCCGGTGAAGAACGTCTCCGCACTTCGCCACGAGAGCGTCGCGCAGCGTTGCGCAAGCACCGCCTCGAGCTCCTGCGCCGCGATGTCCGGGAAGAGATCGATCGAGATGACGCATCCCTCTTCAAGGTGGCGTGAGAGGTCGAAGACCATGATCCCGCTCACTCCGTAGTCGCGGAACAGCAGCTCCCCTCGTTCGGTCGCGACGGCCGTTCCTCCGGTGACGCCGTCCGCGCCGACGAGAAGGGTCGCCGCGCACTTCACTCGCACACCGGAGAGCCCACGGATGGGCTCCGTGTCCGTCCTGATCGGGCCGAGTACGGGGACGGTGCCCACCGACTCGTGTCCGAGTTCCGCAAGCAGGGAACCACCACCACCGGTCGTGACGACCACGGAATCCGCTCGGACCGTCTCGCTGCCTCGTGCGGACACCTCGAAGCCGGACGAACCGGTCGTCTTCGAGATGCTCGCGACCTCGAACCCGCAGCGCACCTCGACGCCGAGGTGCTCGCACTCGAGCCGCAACACGTCGAGGACGGAGCCGGCGAAGTTCGTCGCGGGATAGACGCGCCCCTCCTCCTCGGCGTTCGTGAGAAGGCCCATGGCTCCGAAGAACGAACGGATGCCTTCGCATGGATACGCCTCGAGCACCGGCCCGACGAAGTCCGGATGGTTGAATGCCGACGGCGACGCGGAGAGGTTCGTGAGATTGCAGCGTCCGTTGCCGCTCACGAGGATCTTCTTCCCCACGCGAGCACCCGCCTCGAGGAGCGTGACACCCGCGCCGAGGCGCGCGGCCGCTATCGCCGCCGAAAGCCCGGCCGCTCCCCCACCGACGATCGACACTCGCGGCTGCTGCATCGTGTCCTTCTCGGTCGTACGGACAGTCATCTGTACACAAACGACATCTTAGATGACAGCGCGGGTATCCTGTGTGCTCGGGCGATGTGGGTTGTCGCCTTCGGCTCAACGGTCCTACAAGGATAGAGGTTCGCCCCGGTGGCATATCTGCTCGGATGCGAGAACGTCCATTTGGAGTACCCGACGAAGAAGGTCTTCGACTCGGTCACGCTCGGGATCAACGAGGGCGACCGCATCGGCATCGTCGGCGGCAACGGCGACGGCAAGTCGACGCTCCTTTCGCTGCTCGAGGGTTCGGTCGAGCCTGATAGCGGCCGCATCATGCGGCGCGGCGGGACTACCATTCATACGCTCGAGCAGACCGATGCCCTCGATCCGGAAGCGACCGTCGCCTACTCGGTCGTCGGGGACGCACCCGAGCACACGTGGGCGTCAGATGCCCAGATCCGCAACACCATTCGCGGTCTCATCGCGGATATCCCCTGGGACAGCCGGATCGGCGAACTCTCGGGCGGGCAGCGACGTCGCGTGGATCTTGCCCGCGTGCTCATCGCAGACTGCGATGTGCTCATGCTCGACGAGCCCACCAACCATCTCGACGTTCACGCCATCGCGTGGCTGGCTGACCACCTCAAGAACCGGTGGCCGAAGAAGTCAGGTGCGCTCCTCGTCGTCACGCATGACCGTTGGTTCCTCGACGAGGTGTGCATCGGCATGTGGGAGGTGCACCACGGGCAGGTGGAGCAGTTCGGGGGCGGATACTCGGCCTACGTGCTCCAGCGCGTCGAACGTGCGGCGGCGGCCCAGACGGCCGAACAAAAGCGCACGAACCTCATGCGCCGCGAGCTTGCATGGCTCTCGCGAGGCGCTCGCGCCAGGTCGACCAAGCCGAAGTTCCATGTCGAAGCGGCGCGCGCGCTCATCGCTGACGAACCGCCCGTACGCAACTCCCTCGAGTTGCGGCAGGCGGCGATCTCGCGATTGGGCAAGCAGGTCGTCGATCTTGTCGACGTGACCGAACGCTTCGGCGACAAGACGGTCATAGACAATGTCACGTGGTCCATCGGTCCGGGAGACAGATTCGGCATCCTGGGTGAGAACGGCTCGGGCAAGACCACGCTCCTGAAGATCATCCAGGGTTCGCTCGAACCGACCTCAGGCCATGTGAAGATCGGCAAGACGGTGAAGTTCGCCGTCCTGTCGCAGCATCTCGATGAGTTGAACGAGCTGGGAAGCTGCCGAGTCCGCGAAGTCCTTGCGCGCTACAAGACACGCTACGAATTCGACGGCAAGGAGTTGACCCCGGCCCAGCTTCTCGAGCGTCTCGGATTCGAGGCCGCTCAGCTCTCCGCGGTCGTATCCGACCTGTCCGGCGGACAGAAGCGCCGTCTCCAGCTGATGCTCATTCTCTTGGACAAGCCGAACGTCCTCATCTTGGACGAGCCGGATAACGACCTTGATACCGACATGCTCGCGATCGTGGAGAGTCTCCTGGATTCGTGGCCCGGCACGCTTCTCCTCATCACCCATGACCGATACCTGATGGAACGCGTCACCGACGATCAGTTCGCCATCCTCGGCGGGAAGATCCGCCACGTGCCGGGCGGGGTCGACGAGTACCTGCGGCTTCTGGACATGCGCAGCGACGCACAGGCGGAGGCCAGAGCCGAGAGATCGAAGCCGAAGGCAAGCGCCGCCGGCCGATCGAGTGACGGATCAGCCGAGCAGCGCGAACCGGCCTTGTCGAATACGGAAGAGCGCAGCCTGAAGAAGGAGCTCGCGTCCACCGAGCGCAAACTGCACACGCTCGGAAAGAAAGCCGACGCGATCCGCGTCGAGCTGAAGGAGACGGACCCTTCCGACTACATCGCCTTAGGGGACGTCCAGGAGCGGCTTCACAGTGCCGAGCGCCAGGTTTCCGACCTCGAAGACGAATGGTTGAGACTGTCCGAGAAGCTCTCCTGACGCTCGCTAGTCCTCAGGTCGCGGCCCCGCGAGCGACCCTGCCCTAGCGTCTGGCGCGTAACCTGCGCGCCACCAGCTTACCGCGAAGCGCTGGCGCGCTTCAGCGAGTCAGGTTGATGCGCTTGTTAGGCGTCTTCCGGCAAGGTCCGAGCGCGGATGCCCGCATCCAGTTCGTAGAAGAGCGTGTCCAGCCGGCTCTTGCCCGCTTGACGAGCGGGCATCTGCAGCAAGACCTCGCGCGCTTCAGAGGGGGCGTTCTCGATCGCCCAGCGGACCTCGCCGTCACCGATACTCGGGTCGCCGGCGTGGTCAAGCTCGAGAGCCAATGCAGCATACGCCGCTGATCCGACGATGTGCTTGGTTTGGTGGACGTCCGCCAAGGGATGCGTGTAGGCGCTCGCCGCCGCAACGCCGGCGGCACGAGCGGCGGCAGCCGCGGCAGGGTCGCCGACCTCGCGTGCAGCGGCATGAGCCTCCAAGGCAAGGGTGCGCAACCGAGCCGTGCGCTTTCCCCCACCGGCAAACTCCCGGATGCCCTCGATCGCCGCACGGGGCCGTGAGTCTGAATCAGCGCACGTCTCATACACCGGCAGCGCTCTCTCGGCGCTATCCGCAGCCCAGCCACCGATGGCCCTGAGTGACTCTAGGCTCAGAGTGAAGTATCTGGACTCATGATCCATCATTCTTCTCCTGGGATCGAGGTATCACGAGGCTACGAACGATCCTGAGAGGACGCCTGGTTGGGCGCTTCAACGGCGCGCCGAGACCTTGTCGCTCAGCCTACGACTCTGACGCGTCAGCCGGAAGCACCTGTTAACCGTGTCCCGGCCAAACCACGACCGAGGGAACCCTCGACCCGCTACTTGTTCGTCGCGCTCCTGAAGAACAGGTGGTAGATCCACGATCCAAGACACCAGAGCGTAACCGTCAGGATCGCGCCCCCTATGGCAACCGTTGCCCCCAATATGAATCCCAGCACCGGCAGCCCATAGTGGAAGGACACGGCCGAACCTGCCAGCCAGATAGTCGAGATGCCATAGGAGAACCGTCGCGGGGTCGGCGTTGGAGGCAGGGCAGGCGCACCGAACAAGTGACGAACCCCGAGGTTGTACACCAAGTCGAGGACCATGCAGCGCGGGAACAGCACTCCGCTGAGAGTGACGAGCGCCATCGACCCAAGCAAGATGGGCGACTGCAAGACCAGCCCGACCACGACCAGTGCGGTGGCCACTGCAGGAGTGAAACGCAGCGGCAGGGCGTAGCGGGACTTCATCTCGTCATCGAGGCCGCAGAATCCTTGATTGTCCAGGTTGACCTTCGCCGAGTCAGGAAGTCCTGCCATCTGTGTCCACCGCTTCATGTCCGGAATCTGAACCAACTCCGCCCCATATACCCAGGCTGAGCGGAGTCCCCGATTCCCCATCCGATCTTCCCTCGCGCTATCACGGCTAACGTTGGGCGCTTCAGCGGCGGACCGCAGCACTTCCCTCATCCCCCACACCTTACGCCGTCCGCTGGAAGCGCTTGTCCGCCCTACTCGTAGTGCGTCCAGATCCTGAGGACCTTGACCACGTGCTCATCCTCGAGGACCTGGTAGACGAGGCGATGCTGGATGTTGATACGCCGTGAATAGGCGCCGGCGAGGTCGCCCACCAGCTTCTCGAACGCGGGCGACATCTGGAGCGGATCCTCAGCAAGCAAGTCGAGCAAGGTCTGCACCTTGGGCTTCAGACCGCCTGATACGATCTTCTTGGCGTCCCTGCACGCGTGCGTTGTGTAGACGATCCGCCAGCTCACCAGTCGAGTCCGTCCCGGCACTCATCGAGCGGCGCGTTCATGCCCTCGATGACCGACTCGCGGACACCCGGGATCGACACGAGGTGGAGCGTCTCTTGCACCGCGCGCCAGTCATCCTCGCCGACGAGTACGGCGTTGCCGCGCTTGCCAGTGATCTGGATGGGCTCATGCGTGCCCGATACGTCTTCGACGAGCTTGTAGAGGGACTTGCGTGCCTCGGTTGCGGTGATGGTGATCATTCTGGAACCTCCTTGTACCGTACGACAAAGCGTACGCTTCGGTTCCGACCCCCGTCAACCGTGAGCGAGTTGAGGCTAACGTTGAGCGCTTCAGCGGCGCGCCTATTCCTTGTCATTGTGCGCGAACCAAGATGCGTCAGGTTGAAACGCTTGTTAGGCAGATCGTTATCCGGTCCGGCTACCCGTGTGCGGTGGCACGTTTCAGAATTCGATGACGAACACGCCGACATTGGTGATCCCGTCAGACAGGTAGACCGGAATCTCTTGGGCCGTGCCTGCTCGGGCCGCCTGTATGCGCAGGGCCTCCTGCGGTGTCTTGGGTTCGGGGCCCTCGAGATCCGTG
>Ga0209430_1000447_pt1 | contig 42780 bp, 76 predicted proteins | sample BarGraIncub1133A_FD_184504 | JGI IMG/M metagenome (GOLD analysis project Ga0209430, IMG submission 184504) | Arctic peat soil microbial communities from Barrow, Alaska - Barrow Graham LP Incubations 11-33A (SPAdes) (version 2) | ecosystem: Environmental > Terrestrial > Soil > Wetlands > Peat... | reverse complement strand
TTTTCTTGTTCTTTCTGAACCAAACAATCCTGTAGCACATTTTTTACAATAGTATTTATCGTCCTCGTGAACATGTGATTTATAGTTCTTCCATATTACACTATATATTTCATCGCATTTATCACATTCAACCTCAACAGGAACTTGAGAACCATCAGACAAATCACTTATCTTAACCTCAAATTCCTCATAATATTTTGTAAATACATAACCTTTACCCTCGTAATACTTTCTTGTAGCTTGATTCCATTTTGTTGTTGAAGTTTTACTAATTAACAATTCATACCTCCTCTCTTTCATATTTAATTTGCCAACGCACTATTATATTTATTATCCATTAATCCAAACTGCACCATGATTCCTGCATCCACCTTTGACATAATAAAATCATCACAGAATGCGATCTTTTGAGAAAATGATTTTTTAGGTAATAACATTATTTGCTCACACATAGCTGTAGATTCCCTTGCTAACCCTGTCGATGTTGGAATAATACAATGAGTTGGCATCCAACGTTTTGCCTTGGTTGTGAGAGGAATTGCGTGGATCACACTCGAATATTGATTGGCCTTATTATTCGATGCAATTATCATAGGACGCTGAAAACCGTTTTGCAATGAAGTTCCTCCACTATCAGGTAGATTAACTAAACATATATCACCTCGATTCAACTGATGCATACTTATCACTCCTTCTGTTTATTCCTTATGTGATATAGTATGTCAGTTATTTTGTCCTTTATACATAAAATATTATCTATTAGTTATTATAGCCTACTTTATTTTGTAATTCAAGCACTATTTGTCCTTATTTTACTCCTTTTATTACACAATCTTAGATTAAAATCATACATTTAATCTAAGATACATCCACAAAAAGGACAATAACTAATTAGCGCACTGATTCCAATCCCGTCTTTCAATAAGATTTGCCATTCTCCATCAATTTTTTGTACAACAACTAGAGGATCATTGTATCCTATTTTCCTAGGATTACATTCATGGACATTTTCAATCTCAAACATGGTTTACCTCCTCTCACGTTAAAACGGCTCATTCATGTTAGTTCTACCCAATCATCTTCTTTGTCTTCGCTATGGTCATATTTTTCAAAGCTATCGTCATTCCATTTATAAACCATAATACCTTTGTTAAACTGCACCCATTTAATGTTGAATTCATCAATCCATTTCTGCCTTGCTACTCTTTTGAGTATAGGTTTACTTGAAAAAAGACCCTCACCTTTTGTCCATACCTCATTAAATGTCATTAGTTTCACTTCCTTTTCTATTCCCATCAAATTTGGAGTTTATATGGTTTGATTATTTATAATCCATTTAAGCCGATTTAATCATTTCATATCCCAATCCTACAAATGCCAACTCCATACTTATGATTAATACATCTATGTATCCACCAGTTAATTTATAAAACGCAACTCCTAGAATGAAAGTCAATATAGCTATTGGTTTTAAAATACGTTTCCATGCTAATAACCATGCTATAAGTTGTGGAAGAACAAATATTAAGAAAAATGATCCCATGTAACAACTCCTTTCCTACCCGTTAAAATATTTATTTCAACAGAAATCATTAGCATAAAAAGTACAACAACAGCCCATAACTTCATATTTAAACATTACATTAACTTCCTCGTCATCTGTAGGAACTGCGAATATTTTCCCAATTGGTCTAATTGTATGTAATTTCCCATCTAAAGTTAGTACGTGAATATCACCAATAATATTTTTATCATGAGGTAATTCCCCAATACCATTTTTAAGTGAAATGTTCAACCGATGAAATACATCTACTTTTTTCTTTTCTTCTTTATACACGTTCCAATTATTATGGTTTAGTAAACAATCACTCATATCAAGGAATTTTGATTCTCTATTATCATCCCACATTATACTACCATTAACGCATTTTACTTTCCATAATTTATCGCCAACAACACAGTTTGCTTTTAACTCTGGATTCTTCCTTAATTCAATTGCCATTTCTAAAGTATTCACTTGTTAAAACTCCTTTATTTTTATTTGTAATTAATCCTTCGAAATACTTGATTGAATGGGCTTATCCAATAGAGAAATTACAAAATCCTTTAACCTCTACAGGCTCTTCAATCTGCTCATAAATCCCAAAAATATAATTAAACATATAAAACCATCTTTTTGCTAAACAAGTTTGGTGTAATCCAGATTCAATAAATTCAATCACAACAAAATCATAAATTGTTTCATTAATATCACAACAATTTTCTCTTACCGATTGATCTGCTTCCTTAAATGTTTCCTTATAACCAAAACATCTTGATCCGTCTATTCCAAAATCCTTATCTAATTTCTCAATTCCAGTAATAAAAAACATATGTATTTTATATCTCCTTCCTATTTAACCAACACTAAAGTAACATGCTCTCCAGCACCTAATTTAGTATACTTTTCAATTTCTAAAACCTCACTATCCTTGCCAAAAATACTAACAACGTCACCCTGTTCAAAGTCACTATGATTAGGCAAATACGTTGCAACAACATCATCATTCTTATTCATCAATAAAATATTCATATTATTCCCTCCTTCCTAATTAATATTAGCAAATTCATTGACTTCATAATCTACCAATTCTCCTGCATATGTAATACTAAATAATTTACCATTCTTGTCTATTTCACAATCACAGTCCATGCAAAAATAGCCACTCCAGTCTAATTTATTAACATGTTTACTACCACAATTTGGACATATTTCAATACTAACAGTTGCTTTTGCCATATGTGATCACTCCAATTATATTATTTATTGTTTACATTAGATTGCATTAATACGATTAAATGTAAAGATTGGTTAATCATAAATACCGTATGGTTCATAGAGTTTAGCAGAGTGGTAAATCCATTGTCCGTCTTCATAGAATAGAAACTTTGGGAACCCACTACTATCTTCTAATACCGCATATACGGTTTTAACTACTATATCACTACGAAATGTGGGTCTAGGATTCTTTTTCTCCATTACATTGAACATAATTCTAACCTCCGTTCAAATCTTGATTTTAAGCCCTCTCAAAGTAATTTCTTTCTATTAAATCATAGCCGTCTAAGTTCATACTAGCAATATAACTTTTAGCATCTCCATCCTCCACTTCTTGCATTATAAAACTCTTGTACTGGGTATCCTTGTCTACTCTATGTTTAAAAACATATTCTACATTCATATGTATCTCTCCTTTTCTACACATTAAAACCACATTTTTAATGTATAGCTCCTTCTTCTACTAATCCATCATAGTCAATATTTAAACCCATATGGATAATTTGCGTCAATTGGAACAAATCAAACATACTTATTGTCTCAACTATACTTATTTCCGTTTCTCTAATTTCTTTATCTATACCATCTGTATTATGAAAGATCCTACTACAATATCCTCTCGTTACTTGCAATTCACTAAGTTTTACCTTCAATTCAAAATACTCTTGTAGGAGCAAGTTATCCGCACCTTTAAAATAATTAGCCATTATAAATACATCCTCCTCCATTCAAATTCACGTTTTATTCTGCTTTATCAACAATAATTTCTAATTCATTATCTTGTGTATTAAATGTTTTTCTAAAAATACAATATTCCACTCCCTCTATAAACAAATCATCTACACTTGTATATGCTATCTGTTGTGGAATACTTATACCATTGCTTTTTTGAATAATTACATCGTCAGCATTTTTAATAATTAAATTCATTTTTTCACCTTCCTCTTTCATGTCCTTATGAGTGGTATATTATACTTTTCTGTCCACCATTCAACCTGATGTATCGCTTCTGGTTTTGAGTAAACATAAACTGAATCTCCAATTTGGCAATTCTCTTCGTCTTTTATTTGAACTACCCATGATTTAACTGATCTATTGTACCACATATCAACACTGAAGGGTTTTGCATTTGAGTATTCTATTTCCATATCAATACTGTCAAGAAATTTCATATCCAAAGCCTCCTCAATTCCTTAACTTATTTTACCATTAATCTAATTGAATTGCAATAGCATAATAAATATTATTTATACTTTATCCTATGCAAAAGAGTCAATAAAAATACCTATTCCCATAAATCGCATTTTTTATCTTGGTATTATAATTATCAAGGTAAACATGGAATACTAACCTAGAATTATATAATGTTACAGTTCCTAAAAATACATAACTATTAAAATCATCCAACACATAATCGTCAACTTCTTGCCCTGTTGCATATATTTTATAGTTAACTTGTTTTTCAAGAGTATCTTCTGTATCTACCAAAGCATATAAGTAGATTGAATTTTCTTGTCCAATCACAGATAATACCTTTGTACTTATTGGTAAGGATATGCTATCAACATATCCATCATTACATGGAGTTAATTCATATTTGTATATTCTCTTCATTCTAAGCCACCTCTAGTTGTCTTACAAGCGATGTTAATTCTCTACTCGTTGAATATGGCATTCCCTCACAAGACTGTGAATCACTGATTACTTTTAGCAGTTCCTTAATAATAGTTTGTTGTTCCTTTGACATTTAAACACTCTCCTATACTCTTTTTAACACTACTGTTCCCTCGTCTAAGCTGTCAAATTCATATGTACCCATAATCTCTTCACCAAATCGTTTCACAAGTGTTATAGAGCAAAATGTTCTACCATAACTTCTCTTGTTGACGATACTCAATTTTAATCCATTATCTGATTTCTTGATGTATAGATATCTTCGATCTTCAGAGAATCCTATAAGTGCTCTTGAATTTTCATTGTAGGATAATTTACTTACGATTCCGGGAGAAACATTTGATATCCTTTGGTGAATGTAGATGTAGTTAGCATTTCTCGTGTTTTGCCATTCAATACTTCTCATCTTTCCTCCTTCAATTTCCTGCTAAATATATTATATCAAAACCTAATCCCAAATGCAATAGTTAATTAAATATTATTTATTATTATTCAATTGTTTGAAAGGTACTAGGACTTATGTGTAATTAATTTGTAAAGGTATGCCTTTTGTTTGACAAATATACGAAGTCATCCTACTATTGAAATAGAGATAATTTCTATAAACAAGGAAGAGGGAGATAGTTGGCAAGAATAGGACTAGGGAGGTAAACAATTCAGAATACAGACAACAAAGGGGTTTGACCCCCAACATATAGTGTGGTTAAATATGTATTGTACTACATATAGGAGGTGAATAATAATTTAATAAAGATGTTTAAAATTGTAATTTATAAGCAAGAATGAAAGTGTGCTTGTAAATAAAAAATTAAGTGACATGATTGTGAGGCGTACAATTTATTTAAGGGCAAAAAGAAAGCTCCCTCAAAAGGAAGCGTTTGGAAACCTATCTTACAATAGTAGTATACACTATATCATCTCAAATTAGAAGATGAGAATGTATGCATATTCTTCCAAACATTCCTTCTCTGAGGAGTAAAAGAGGAGAAGAAAGAAATGTATAAGAAAAAAGAGTCAAGAAACATGTGGGTTATTTTAGATGGTAATGGTCATTATGCTAGTGGCATCAAGGAAATTGACAGAGGGTTAAATGCTTATATTTCTTATAATACCTTTGGGCCTGAGTGCAGAGGATTTTTAACGCTGAAAAGAGCAGTGATTATAGTAGGTAAATTAAGATCCCAAAGTGATGATGCTGGATTTGATAATACTTTCCTTTTACATTACTTAGGCATAGAGGAAATTATTAAGGATCATAAAAACTTTGTTGGTGAAAATATGATCATTCAGTATGAGAATATTACTAACCTAAAAGGACGCAATATTATTTAATATGTTTATAACCCAAGGAGATATTTTCTCTTTGGGTTATTTTGCGTATTTTACGTCCCTAATGCTTCATTATGCTCTTGATTGCTCCCATTTACTACCCTATCTGCTGAGGCATATAAAAGTGCAATTTCATGGTAGTTTATTTAATATACTTTGCTTAGTTTAAATAATCTACTCTTTCCATTGTGAAGCCATATTCATTTTTAAGATATTCATTAATTTTTGCTTCTCTATTTTTATCGAATTCGTGTATTTCTTCTGATGTCATATCCGCATATTCAATATCAATATATTCATTTACATTATCTGACCAGTCATCACCAGTATGTATTTCGATAAATGCAATATTTCTAAGTTTAATAAGTTTTGGGTCAATTCCTTCTGAGTCACTAAACATAATTCCAGTCTTATCTTTATAGATAACATGGTAGTGAGCATATGTGTCTGAGTCAAGGTCATCATCAATTATAAGACTTTTCATTTCTTTTAGGCTTTTGGTCAAGTAGGCTTTAAATGATTGCATCTGAGATCACTCCTTAAAATGTTTTATCTACTTATTATTATAGCCACATAACTTACATTTGTCAAATATTATTTTACAGTAATATAACTAAGTTTAGGAGACGTAAATCTTCCTAAACTTAGTTATATTAGATACATATTTAATCGTATTTTACATGGATATAATCAAGCACCTTCCCTAATTCCAAGTTTTCAATACAGTAGTTGTACAATTTGGGATGAGAGTTTTTTAATCTCTGGAATCTATTTTCTCCCTTCTCCAAATGTACCCCATACATACAGAATATGCAACCAGTTCTCTTTTCACCTGTAGTTTGATATAGTCCCTCACTAACTACGATTTCTCCGTATATACTTGAATACGGAATATTATATGTAATTAAATATTCTAGAATATCATTATCCGTCCAAAACCCTAATGGCATAGATAATGGCCTCTTGCTCTCAAAAGCATTACAACCAGTTTTAAGATAGTTTCTTTCTCTTGCCATGCCTTCGCTTGCTAGATTTCCCAAAATTCCTTTTTGTCCTGTTTCTTTTTCATATTTTTTCATTGGATCTTTCTTTATGATCTGGCAACATTTATCACTAATCTTAAATGGTGCGTCTTTTAGATACTGCCATTTCTTACTAACCTTTAATATTCTTAGCTTTTGTTTTTCTGTTTTCCCAGTGCAACTATCATGTATCCACCCAGATTGTTCTTTACTAATAATAGGATATCCATATTTATCTAAAACTTCTTTAAAATTCATCTTTGGTTTAATCCATACCACATTTTCTATAGTTTTTACAAATCTTCTTATTTCTGGATACTCTAATCCAGTATCTACAAAGACAGCAGTAATTTCAGGAAAAATTAATCTTGCTATATGTAATAAAACAGTACTATCCTTTCCTCCAGAAAAGCTTATGTATATTTCTCCATCCCAGTGATCGTGCCATTCTTTAATTCTTTGTTGTGTCATAATTATTTTTTGTTCTAGTGGCATTGATTGTTTTTGCCTTAACTCATATAATTCCATTAAACACGTTCCTCTCAAATATTATTAACTTATTGTTGAAAAGTAGTATTATTTATGTCATACCGTTTTTCATCACCTCCTCAAATTAGGATAAAATATGATTTTTATCGTTCCTACTACTTCTTAAATAGCCATCCAATATCAAAAGAATACCTAAAACAAAATACTCTAATGATCCTTACCACCCCTTTATTTACAGCAATACCTTTAACTATAATCCCCATAGGAAATTTATTGTCTTCATTCTTATACCAGTAATCTCCCACATTAACTGACACAGATTTTACTAACGCAAGTCTCCTAATTTTCATCATGTATTCGGTATAATCCAAATAGAAACTGCATTGATATGTCTTACCTAATATCTTTCTGTAGCATCTAAATATTGATTGACTCTCTTTGGATTTAATATTAATGTTCAAATTGTTTAACTCCTTCAATTAAATTTAATATAGATTATTTATAATTAGTATATTTATTAGCAAACTAAGGGAGAGTAAACTCCCTATATTAATTAGCCTCTTTGTCTAATCGTTTTTGCTGTTGCGTCTTATATTCTTTCTCTGCTGGTAATTCCTTTGGATATGTATCTTGAATTGGATATTTACAAAGTACCTTTAATTCTTTATTCTCTTTCTTACTTCCTATAAAATAAACATACCTTAATTTTTTACTTCGTGGCCTATAATGAATATCTTCTGTTTTTAAAATAACTTTTAACTTATTCAAGTCACTTGTATTGTATTTGTTGTTTAAATTCTTAGGATGAAATTCTTTGCCATTGATTACAATACTTCCACCTCCGGGTATTGACCATCCAGTAAAGAACCAATTTGACGCTTGATATATGTATCCTAAATGATCTTCTCTTGAATCAGCAAAAGAAACTAATATCTTAATATGTGGTTTATCTTTTTTAAGTAGTTTAATCCCTTGTGATATCAAGAAGCTCTCTGAATTTCTAGGTGAGATATCATAGCACCATAGTCTATTTAACTCAAGCACAGCACCTTTATATTCTTCTCCACAGATTTTCATTAAGTAAGGACTTGGTGGAACTCCAAAAGTAATTACTCCTAACAATAATTCTTCTTTATATAATCCATAATGTGCGACAATACTAGGCACTCTATGTAAATAATGCTTGTTTTTGCAAACATCTCTTGCTTCTTCTAATGTACATTCTTTGACAGTATAATCTTCTTTATGGAATTTATCTTGTTTTAATATACTAGTTACCATAACTGCTCCTTCTTTTGACTTCACTATTTTATCATCTGCATCAAATATAATCAAATGTTTAATCCTACCTTTCATATATTATATATTAATTAGAATCTGTTATTTTAAATTCTTTTTCTGTACCTAATATCTTTTCGAACACAACTGTTTGCATATTGGAATAAATTTTGTCCATCACAAGAAAACCCAACTCTTTTATAAAATCCTAAAGCGCAATCAATATAGAATCTCCAGTATTCTTTAACACGGCTAGTCATGACAGCCAATTATCTTACCTCCCTTTACTTCAATACCTTCGAAAGAACTGATTTATAGGTTGAAAATCTGCTCCTCTAATTTCAATGTAGTTATTAATGTTTCTGTGCATTTGTTACATAAGTAAAATGAATTTTCTCCCACAATAACTCTTCTATATGTAAAAGTTCCGCATTCACAAATCCCTTTTTGACATTCATCTATATCAACAAATATCATATTATCACCTCTCCCTTCGAAAGAATCCTTTTATGTTAAATTAATTCCATATTTAATTGAGATAATTTTGTCATTATATTTATTTTATTTTCCTCTCTTTCTTCAACAGTATCATAGAAATCCCAATTTAACCAACCATCAAAATTATTATTGATGTCATTATAAAGTTCTTTAGCAAGTTCTTTGATATTCTTTTCAATTACATACACCTTCGTATCATCTTTATCTATAATAATATAACTTTGATAATATGATGCAATCAAATGAAAATCCCAACCTTCAGCATCAAAGAAAACTACTACAGGTTTATTATTTTTTAGAGCATATGTAAAAGCATCTAAACAATCATTCGGAATATCTGTTAAATAACTTGCCCTCTCTGTAAAATCACCAATTTGCAAGTTAGTCCACCCATGTTTAGGTATTGTAAACATTATTAATTCATCCTCCTTCATACTCTATAATCATAGCATCAAATCAGCATTTTAATCTACGTCATATCAACCTAACCATTTACCTAATTGACTTTCTCTCACAGATAATACGCCATCACATTGTTTAAGTTTCTTAACATTTCTTGAGTCCATAGTAATTCTACAAATATTATTGTTCTCTGATACATGGTCTACAGTCCCAAAATCAAGTAACATTAGAATCATATCGTCATTGATAGCATCAACTTTTATAATATATTTCTTATCCATCATAATACTCCTTCCTTTTCATAATTACTTTCTCCATCTAAATTGATATCTAGGACATGTGAACTGACTTAAATCAAACATCGGCGTAATTTCAGGGTCATCTAATTCTTCCGTGAAATAAAACTCCCCATCAAATCTTTTTATCGTTAACCATTGTTTAAAGTAAGATGAATCTTTGTCAGTAATAAATACATCTCTATTTAATAATGCATTACCACGTCTTATTTTTATAATCGCCATAATTATTTCTCCCCAACATCATTTTACTGAGAAATAAAGTAATCATAAACCTTTTGGCTTTCATATCTGATCACTGGTAAATCTCCTACCATTCCATCGCAGAATGGCCCTAATAAACCTTCTAATGTTGGCTGACCTATTAATTCAGCGTTCAGTTGTTTTACTATTCCAGTTCCCACTTGTTTATACTTAGAAAGTAATTCATCTAACCCCACAGCAACAAATAATTCGTCCTCTGTAATAACACGATAAGCAAATTCTTTCATAATTAACACGCTCCTTTTTCATTTTATCCCACTACGATGAAACTTTTATTTCGAAGTATTACAAATCCATTGACATATAAACTTCATCCAGTGCTGCCTGAGTGATTCCTAGATATCTTTTTGTCATATCTTCACTTGAATGGTTCAGAGCGTCCATAATTTGAATTAATGGGACTCCTTTCATGTAAGCTTGGTATGCCCACGTTTTTCTCATGGAATGGGTCGAAATATTATCTTCAATACCAACTTCTAATGCTACACCCTTTAAGAGCCTGTGACATTGAATCCGGGTTATTGCTTCACTACCTTGCCTTGATGGAAACAATGCATCTGTAGGGTTCTCTGAAGCAATATAAATTGAAAGTGCATCTGTTACCTTTGCTGAAAATGGGAATGTTTTTGTCTTACTAGTTTTGATTTCTTTAACTTTTATTCTATCTCGGATATGACCCTTTTCATCTACTACATCACTAACTTTGAGTACTAATAGATCAGATATTCTCAATGCACTATTAATCCCTAAAGTGAATAACGCCCAATTCCTAAGACTTTTAGATTTAAGATATACTTTCATCTCTTCGACTTTAACCATGTTTTTGATTGGTTGAACAAACTGCATACCATCTGAAGTTTTTAATTCAGCTCCGCATTCAGTGCATTCAATAGAATTTTTAACATTCCAAGTCTGACATTCTTTGCATTGCTTTGAGAAGCCTTTTGGTGCTTTCTCCTTCATATATAACAACTCCTTTAATTAATTTTGTTACCTTAGTATAACACATAAATAATATAAACACAACAACTATTTTAGAAAAACCTCAGTCTATTAAACTGAGGCCATAAACCATTATACCTTAATAACTACTCCCTGAGTGCCTTTATATGACTGCGAATTAGAGTTATGAGAGTTAATGTATGTCACTACAGATAAAACTATTAGAAAGGCAATTATGAGTTTCTTATACATTATTTATCACTCCTTTGCAATCCCTTTTATCTTTAGGAATTCAAGCTCATAGTCCAAAACGTCACCAATATCTTTTCTGCTCAATCTGGTTTTCTTTGCGATAAAGGATATTAATTCTTCTTCATTTATTTCTCTCTTTCTGATCCCTAGAATTGTTATGATGCAATTTGCAAAGAATCCAGTCAAGCCTTTATCATTTGTTTCTGCCATACTTTAAACCCTCCAATTTATTTAATACATACTATATTATATTAAAGTCATCAGAGGGTTATGCAAGTACTTATTAAATTAATTCCATAGATTCAAACAAACATTTTAAGTGGATTTCAAACAAAAGGAAAAGGACTTTTTAAGCCCTTATAGTGTAACTCCTGTATATAATTTGAATGGTGTGTTTCTAATCTTTTCCCAAGTATTAGGTAAAATCCTTCCAAACCACACTATGTTATGAATTAACTTTTCTTTGCTCCAACCTTTACTCCCTACTAACATTTCTTGATCTGCGATAACACGTAGCTCCTTGATTGTAAGTTTCTCTAGTGCCATTCTCGTTTCATCATTTGTGGCGAATGATTTTAAATTCATCATTATTTCCTCCTCTGTTTACATTTCTTATATATTATATGTTCCTACTTTATGAATAATGCAAGTACACTTAAAATAAGTCAAATAAAATTATTTACTGTAATAGATTAATGCGTTATCCTTGCCTACAATCCGTTATAATCATCTCAACCCTACAATCTTGCCTATTTCCAATTCAAGCGTCTTACAACCCTCATTCTATGCCATAAAATCAATTCTACTATTATCAACCTCTACAACCTGCTCATACCAACCACTTCAAATAGGGCAAATTAGTAGTATTTCTAAAATAAGAGACTCGCCCTATTTGATTGCTAGTTATACAACTTTTTTATGTACTGGTTTAACATTAGTGTTTGGACGTAATACTCTCGGATTATAGACTTTGTTTTCTGTGAGATTCTTTAGGATTTTATCTTTCCTAACTATACTTTCATGTGTTTCCTTCAATCCCTGCATGTTCATGTCAATAAAACTTTGCTTCAGCTTTCTAAGCAGAGTCCATTCGTTTTTCACTTTTCTGCGCTGCTTGCGATTCTCAAATAATTGTTTAGATAAGTTATAACCTTCACAGGCATTGAATCCACCCTTTTCAATTAGGTGTAGAATATCCTGTTCCATTAGGTCTGCTTGGGATAATTCATGTGATAGTCTATTGAAGTCTGCATTGATATTGTGGTATAGAGTAAGGATATCCTCTGAATAATTTTTAGCTAAACACATTTTAAACACTCCTCATAATTAAATTATTTATTGACGATAGTAATAATATTAGTTAAAAATAACGCTGCAATCCCGGCTAAAACAAAAATATTTAATGTTATACTCCTGCGTGTATATTGACTCACTTCAAAATCCTCCTATACCTCTCGTTATAAAATTCCTAAGATACAAACGATTCCTCACGTTTGATTATATACACTTCCAAATGATCTTGAAACATAAATCCTTGTTCCTGCTGCCCTACAATTCCGTGTAAGATTTCAGCGTTAAATGAATTGAATCCTAATTCTTGATAAATTACTTTACTCATGTCAGAGACTACTAGAGTTTGATCTGATAGGTTAATTGTGTATGATAGCATATGTATTCACTCCTTTAATATTATATCTTAAAGGTACAACCACGAATGGCACATAAGAATTTAAAAAGCAATGAGTAATACAGATTTTTCATTTTGCATCACCTCCACTGGCTTTAGTGGGTTATGATGTAGTTCATGAACTCCTTTAAGTTATTGTATGCTTCAGGAAGATATTTAATTCTCCAAAGATTATATTCATTTGGTATAGACTGTTTAATCTTCATGATCTGGCCTCCTCAGTGTTATTTAAGCCCTCAATATTGGTGAGTGTTATGTAAGTCTGTTATGACCATTTAAAGGGCTTAGAATTGATTACAATCATACGCATTTTCAACTCGATAATCATATGATTCTCCACTTGTTAACCCGGTATCAGTATATGGCAAATAGAATTTTCCAATTAATATATTATTCCTGTAAATTTTCTTTATGCGTGAAAAAGTTGGGCTAACAGAGAAAGTTGAACTAATTACATTATTATTAAACTCATCCATAGTAATAATTATTTGGTTATCCATTATGTAAATCCTCCTCTTTCCTTAGATATTTATTAAAAATGTTTTCTAAAATCTTTCATATGTCCTTCTGATTTTGCTTTGGGTTTGGAGTAGTTATCATTGTAATAGGTTCTGAAATCCTCAATAGCTACACTTTTTTTATAAATACCTTTGGTAGCGGTTATGATCATTTTTTCAAACTCTTCAGGATTTCCTTCATTGGCTTTAAAATCTTGTATTTCAACTTTGATACTGTCCTTCGAGTACTTACCACTTAAGAAGTTTATGTAATTAGTTAATAATGCTTTCATGGTTTTCATCTCCTTTTGTTTTACCTCTTATATAATATATTATACTAATCCGTTAAATATGTCAACCATTAATATATTATATTACATTTTAATAAAACAAGAAATATGCACATCTCTCATACTCACTCATGCTTCCATTTACTCCAATTCCCTAGCACCAAACTAGCATGAAATTTCCCTTTTATTGGATTAATAAATTTCATTGATTTAAGGATAACTTATTTACTTTTAAAAGAACAATTTATTATACTGGTAACGTCAAAGCCAATAGAGCATTGATTATTTAAATTATACTCACAGTCATCCATTAAGCAATAATTTTCTATAACTTTACTTAGTGCCTCTTGCGCAATAAACATACACTTTTCAAATAAATCATAATCATTTTTCCCATTCATATCAAAAACATCTTCTGCGTATGCTATCTTCTCCAACGCTTCTTTCATGATTTCAATTTTATCCATCTGAATACCCCTTTCAATTTATATGATTATTCCTTAGAGTAACACCATTATGCATAATTATACATTTGCTGACTTTACAGGCTTTCTGATAGATAAAAGTCATTTCCAAACATGATGAAAGGAAGATTAAGCTCGGTGTCAAATTCTGAATGCTCATCAAAACAGCTTTCGCAAATTCTTATGTACTCCTGACGGTTTAAAGTTTCATACTTTGATATGAATTGATCCTCTGTAGGTTGTTTGCAACAAATGCAGTGATGTGTCATTGCTTTCACTCCTTTAATTCCTCTTTACACTCCTTATAATATACTTTATTATTTTACATGTCAAGTGTAATTTATTATTTATATGTAATTAAATAGTCCTATCTTTCTGCATAGTTTTCACAAACAATTCAATATTAATTATGCTCATTTGAATGAGAGGTACACAAAGAGCGTTTGTAGAGGGTTTTGGTTTTGATGTATAAGTTAGTATTAGTTTATAGTGTTTGATGGTAGGAAGAGTCGTTTGTGTAGGTGTAAATATAGAGAAAGGAACTATTTCTAGTTCCTCGGTGACTTATAATATCTTCTGTTCTCCCCATCCTATTTGTACTCTTCCATCTGTATCAACTTGCTTTTCCATTAGACAATTAAAGATATAACTATCAATCCCATACTTTTCAAATAGTTCTTCATTCTCCATATCTTCATTTTTCATAATCAGACATAATTTTTCTTTTGCTAAGATCAATTTCATTAAATTAACTTCAATTGATTTATCATAGAATAAGTTATAAATTTCTGTTGGATTATCACTGTTATATCGTGTGAATCTGGCCCTATATTGTTGGCAAGATGAGTCATTCCAAAGGTTTTCAACAATTAGTACCTTATCAATAAATCCAATGCTTACAGAGCATGATAGAGCTTGCTGAGTGGATAATAAGATAGCATTATCATGTAATTTTAATTGTTCTACAATATTCCTTCTTTGTTTAAAAGTTGTTTCTGCTCCTGTGACAATAAACAATGGTCTATCTGGATATCTCATTCTAATTTGTTGTTCATATAACTTTACTGTTTTAATTCTCGTGCATCCTATAGCCACTCTCTCATTTTTAAACTTCTCTAAGAGTCTAAAAGTAGATTTAAACTTAGAAGGTGTTCCTCCTGTGTATTCTTTAAATGATTGAGGAATACTGCAACATTTTAATAATGTGTTGAGCTGTGCCAGAATCCGAAACATCGCATCTTTTCTGGAATTTCCAGTTTTTATGTGATATTCCATCATTGTATTGAATTCTTCAAGTATCTTATCATATAGAGCTTTTTCTTCGTTATTAAATTTGCAAGGTATTTGATTAATATTATATAGTTGCTTGCCTGTTATATCTTTAAGTGTTCTAATTAATAGAGTTTTATCAATAATTGTTTTCAAATCATCTTTGTTATAGATATCTTGATTATATTGACTTATACCTAGTATTGTTGTTTTGTGAGGGTTAAACATAGATGTATAGAGCTTAAAACCTTTATGATATGCAGGTATAGGCTTGTTATAATATGTATTTTGTTCTTGTTTCATTTCTCCAGTTTTAATATCTGTATTGTAAATAAATTCAGTGGTGCTCAACATATTAATAGAATTATTATACATTAAGTCTAATGATGTTTTGAATTCTGTTAAATTGTTTCTAATATTTGTGCCTGATGCTAATAGTTTGTATTTGAGTTTTCTAAATGTATTAAGAACGCATTTACTTCTAATTGAATTGATGTTAGAAATTTGATCTGCTTCATCAAGGATAAGACAAAATTTATTGAAGCCATGCTGTGTTATAAACTTCTTGATAAATTTTGAGAATCTTACTTCAATTTTATTCTTAGTACCTTTTTCGTTTGATACACAATTCTTAGCTAAGATATTAAAAGTCATAAGAATAAATTGTCCGTCTTGTATTTTACTAATGTCTTTAATATTTTGAATTACTATAAATGGTATTTTAAAATTGGTTAGCATCGGCTCAAATGTATTCTTAATAGCAATTGCAGGAGCTACCACAAATACATTTTTAATATGGTTGTGCTGCAGTCTATATAATCCATAAATGATACTGGATAAAGATTTTCCTGAGCCCGTTTCCCACGCAAGATAGGAAGAATTCTTTTGTAATGATAAGTTAATATCAGTCTTTTGTTTATCATTTAGATAAATTTTCTCATCATTTTCAGAGTCAAATAAGAATGTTTTGTTAAGGTAATTTTGAATATATTTATTCTCTGTCATTTCCTTAAAGGATTTGCCTTGTTTGTTATAGTTATTAGACTTTTGAACGAATAGATCATAATATGCTTTGTCCTCGAATGGATATTCACCCCTGATAACCATATCATTAATACTTATTTCTTTGACTCCTGTAGACTTAGATAAAAATATCTTATTCTTTCGGGAATATCCTTTTAATTTTAATCCATACTGAGTTTTTACTAAACAAATCTCGTCACGCTCATTTTTAGATTGTTTTGCTAATGTTCTTTTTAAGTATGCTAATACTTTCTTATCAGTAATCCTTACCTTCTGCCACTCTTCATACTTCATACCCTCTGGCATTTTCTGAGTATTAAATTTATCAAGATAAGATAAGCATTTCCCATAGAATAAATTAGTTATAGGATGCTGTTTTATAGAAAATAGCATTTTCTTAACCTTATATTCAAATTCTTCATTCTCTTGAGAGTCATTGTTATGTACATTCTCAAAGTATAATTTCCCTTTGATAGATTCCTTTTCAGCCATACAAGGTTTTATGTAGTTTCCATAAATAAATGTGGAATGGGCTTGTGTTATAGAAATATTGGGAATCTTAGTTGTGTTATAGGGATTAGAAACTAGGTATTCGCTTTGTTTTTGAAAGAACATTATTTTTGTTTTAAAATTTTCAACTCCCATATCTTTAAAAGCATTGGAAGGTAATTCAAATTGACAAATAAAATTGAAACTTTTGTTAATCGTTTTGATCATTCCTGAGTCTGAAAAGGTATCTGCTAAAAATGAATCAGGAACTATCAATGCCATAAGCCCGGCAGGTTTTAATAATTCTGAAGCCTTAATACAATAATACAATTGACTTAAATATTCTTCTCTTCCTACCTTTAATTTTAAGTTAAAAGGAGGATTTCCAAGAATTAAATCAAATCTAGTATCTGGTGAATAGTTTCTAATATCATTATTCTGAATATTAGCGTTAGGATAAAGATATTTTGACACCTTATAAGATTTAATATTGATCTCATTGCCGTGGATGTTATACTCATTAGGAAGATAGTTAAAGAAACTTCCTGCTCCGCATGTCAGATCCCCTACTATGTCGCTGTTATCGGGGTTCACACATTCAACCATAAATTTACATATCTTTGCAGGTGTATAAAAAGCTCCTAATTCTATTTCCTTTTTTGCTTCAGAGAATGAATGATAACTATCAAATGCTTTAAAATCTAATCCATGAAGGCCACCTTCACCACTGTACGCCTTGAAAATATCTGAAGGGGATAATGTGCCTATATTATTTTCAATGACATACAGGCACTTTTCGTTAATCTCCTTGCGTCTATTCTGGGGTATTATGGTTTTTGTTATAGGATATTTCATGTTCTTAACTCCTTTAATAGCTACTTGCTTTTTTCTTATATTGTTCTCTAGCTTCTTCTGTCATTTCGATATATCCTAAATACCTTTTTGCAAAGTCAAGAGCATATGTAGAGCTTAAAAATTTTATGTTCGTATTGCCGTTGTCATAACTGGTATAATCATCAACTTTGTTATATGAATAGCAGTCTGTTATATCCGTTTCATTACTATCATAAAAATACAAAGCAGGCTTAATAGCGTCTATATTAGTTCTGAATTTGATTGATTTTCCTTTTACTTCATAATTCCAGTACTTTCTATACTCATAATACTGTTGTGGCATGTGTGCCTTTTGTTTAATTTCGTCAATGGCTTTTTCTTTGAAATTAAAACCGTCAAGATGTGCAAAGATATATTTATCTAAAACAAGGTCAAGAGTTAATAATTCGGTTTGTTCTTCGTAATCTGAATATTTAATATCTATTTGGTATGTCGTTTTGAAATAATATACAATGCTGCTGATAAATTTTTGGGTTGTTTTTTCTAATGCCTTTTTTATATCGGAAGTCCCACCATTAGAGTATTCAGGAACATATTCATAAGTAGAATGATACTGTTTAATTATTCCCTTTTCTACTGCGTTTTTAGTTTCTTCTTTTTGCATTTCTCGAATATTATTTAATTTTTCCAATACCTCACTATAAGCCTGATATGCCTTTTTATATATTTTTTCGTGTATCTCACAATAAATTCTATCTTCTTTTGTGATTTTATCAATCTCTTTAACGTCAATGTTATCAAATTTGCTCAGTATATCATCAAATTCCATTGTTTCAATTACTTCCTCCTCTTGTACTCCTTCAATATGTGGCAATGGTGCAGGGCTTGCTGTTATGTCCATTTCAACTTCTTCAGGTGTTATAAATTTTTCAAGTTCCTTAGTAACATTTTCTCCCTTAATGCTTTTGGAAATTAATTTTCCTGCATCGCTTTTGCTAATTACTAGGTCAGTAGTCTTAATTTTTGTTGCAAGGTATAGAGCATATAATTGACGCTTAGAGGCTTGAATAAATTCCTCTTGTGTTTCTGGTTGTTCCTGCTCCTTTGGATTCGTCTTGTCATCTATGAAGCATATAGAGCCGTTTATATCTGATATCCTTTTAACTATATTTGCCTGTTCAAAGTTCAGTCTATAACAACCTACCTTATCACCCATATTAGTAAAGAGAATACCATTCTTAGTTAGTTCTTCCTCAATTTCTTCAATGGTCTTCTCCCACTCTTTGAAGTGCATGTTATAAATATATCCCTCTTCAATTTCTACCTGCTTGTATGTGTCTTGTGTGGTTTCTGGTGCTGGTGTTTCTTCTATAGGCTGTGTTATAGATGTCTTTGGTTCCTTTACTGTGATTATAGTCAATTCCTCTTCGCTTATAGAAAACCATGGTGTGTCAATGGGGTCAATATAATATGTTGGTCTACCGCATCTTTCATCAAGGCGAATTACTGTTCTTACTCCAAGGTTCACCCCGTTTGAGTTTTCCCAGTTTACCTTATCGCCAATTTTAAATTTATACTCGATTTCTAATACTTCGACTGTTGGCGTTGCTTCTTCTTCTGCTAAAACAGGAACTGACAGTTCTGCTTTTTGTTCGTTGGTTGATTCTGATATTGTTTCTAACTTTATGTATTTATTAGCTAAAAGTTCTTGGTATCTTTTTTCGGTGGCAATTTCTTTTGTTTCGTAATCATTCCAACCGATACTTTGTTTTACATTTAATTCATACACTTTGACAGAACCAATTATTTCAATAGTTGCATTTGCTTCGTTATGTTCCATTGCTTCGATGCGTTTGTCACGGCTTGAAACTGTTACCATTAAAGGCCAGAAGGAAGTTGAATATTTTGATTCGCTTTCTACGCCTTTTTTGTTGCACTTTCTTAGGCTATAGTCTGAACCACTCCATGAAGGATCGCCAGGAGAATGTTTTACTAGAAAAGTTCCGTTATCAGCTTTAAAAAATCCACCTTCGATTTTTACAATGTCGCCAGTTTTCATTTCGATAGTATTTTTAGTCATTTAAAATTCCTTCTTTCATTTTATGTATTCTTTAACTACTTCTTATTATATAGATTTCTGAGCGTTTGTCAACACTTTATTATATTATAGTTACTGTTTATTTTTACCACAACAAATTCAAAAATGCCATCACCCCATTATAGCAAAAAATTTTAATAATGTAAATAGATTATATTACAATTGTATAAATAAATATCAGTATTGTCTGTGCTCCATTAGAAAGGTATTCAATGTAAGAATATAAAGGTTATAGGGTTTAAAGAGCTTAGAGGGCTGTTTTTGTGGCAGGTGTTTTGCTTTATGATGGTTAAATCATGATCATTATTAAAATTGGGTAAAGAAAAAGACTAGGTTATAATTTCTAGTCTTTAAAATCCCTATTTCATTTTCCTAGTCTATATTTCCTCTTCTGCATAGTTCTAATTCATATTCCTTATATCCCTCTTCAATTTCTGCCTTTACTAAATCAATATCTAAAACTGTTTCTTGATCGAACAAAAGGAAATCATAATTTTTGCCGTGCTGCACTTGGAGTTCTATAACAATCAATTCAACTTTTTCAATGTCTCTTTCCATGATGGCATTATGTAGCTCTTCATTTCCCAAGGCGCGATATACCACGAAATCATTTTTAGTTTGTTCAATTTGTCTAGTCATTTTTAAAACTTCCTTTCAATTTAAATTATAGTATCGAATCAAGGCAAGAGCTTTTTTATTCTTGCCTATCTTCCATAGTATAATTTAAAACCAACAGTATAGCTTCCCACCAATTTTTTTATATCCTACTTCTGCAAATGCTGTGCCGTCTTGATTTAATTCAGTAATACTACCATATGAATTCCTTCCATGTTTAAATGCTTTCTTGGCAGTTTTTAGATCGGCAGTTCCTTCCTCAAGAATTTCTTTATTTAATTTTACACAAAATTTAAACATTATGTATACCCTCTTTCACTTCTTAATTTTAGTTTACGACTACACGCTACACCTTGTTTTTATTGTAGCGTGTAAGCTGTACTAAAATTACTAAAGGTTATTAATTTGGATATTGATACTAGTATTTGCCTCCTCAATTTCCTCTATGGCTTTCCATATACCCTCTGCAATGCCTTCGTTATAAAATGCAGTATCATTCATGCCTTCGCTTTTATTAACCTCGCTCAAGTGTTTGTGCATCTCAGCCTTTTTATTTAATGACTTAATAAGTTTATCAAGTTGTTTCATTCTTAAAACCTCTTTCTCTTTAACTTAATCCCTTAATGATAGTATATCACAATATTTATGGAATAGTACCATTTGCATAAAATTATTTTACACGAGTATATTTTCATACTTTCAGGAGTTTTAAAAGTTTATTCCTCTTGTTCACTAACACCTGTAATAAGAATTAGAGACTGTTCATTTTGTGTTTCGAATAAGTCTCTAATTATATTCAACACTTCAGTTTGGGCTAGTTCTGTAGCCATTTGGACATTATCTGCTTTAACTTTAAGTTTAAAAACCTTTCCTATTTCTACATTGCAATTATAATTATGCATTTAAATTTTTCTCCTTTCCGTTGCTATAATAATATTTTTTTATTACAACCCATAAAGCGTCTACTAATTCACCATTATAATACTTGTATGTCGCACTTTAAAATGTCTTTTTGATGGGATAAGAGAAAAGACTAGATTAATTCTAGTCTTCAGGTATAACCAATTTACCGAAATTCTGAGTTTTTAAGAATAATGGTAATTGTTTTTCGTCTAATAAATCCCTGCAAGTTATGTAACCGCGACCCCCCATTACTTGAGTAATTAAAACTTTCCCGCCTCCTTCGATTGAAGCATTACCGACAGTCCACACTTGACCATTTTTTAATATTACTCCATTTTTCTTATACATTTTATCACTCCTTTTTGTCTTCTTATAAAGTATATGTAATAAATAATGAAATAGTACAAAAACATAAAACATTCGCCTTTTAATAACTGCTTTATATCTTTAAATCTCATAAATTTATATAACTACTCCTTTCCTACTCGGCCTAAAATTCTTACACTCTTTCACTGGTAGTATAATAAATCCATTGTCATCACAATTTACAAACTCATTACATAAATACCAATCGTTAAATATCCAGTTTTTACACTTCCTACAAACTGATCCAATTAAACCATCATCAATCCATAATCCCATATTTTCGCCTCCTGTCATATTTGATTAAGGGCTAATGACTTTTTATATTCTTTTTTTATTTCTTCAGCAACTTCGATATTATCATTTATAAAATCATTAAAATTTTCATCATCCATACCATAGTAATAATTCTCTCCAAATTTCGTTGTGTGATCTAATCTTACATTAAATATATTCCCACTAGCAATTTCGAAAGTAAATTCAGAATGAGGATCATTTATTAATACTAACGCATCATCCGGCATATCTTTTATTAGTTTTCTAATTTCTCCAACTGTTAACATTTTTATTGCCTCCCTTAATTTAATTTGTACATTCTATGCACTGTTAAAAATTCAAGTCTTTCTGTTTCAGTGCCGAAAAAGAACCTTTTTACAGGTTCTTAGTTTGTGGCCGACTTATAAATTGATTCTGCTTCATAACATGTTATGAAGTCGCCTCTTTTGTCTCTTGGGTATCTATTAGCAAATTTTTTCTTTGCATCGTAGATACTCATTGCAGAAATTTTTGCTTTTTTAGGTTTTCCCTCAAGATCAATAAATTCAAAAACAAATTTTACGTTTTGATATGTAGCCATTTGCGTTCACTCCTTTTTTGTTTTACCTGATATATACATATTAACCGATTACTTATTATATGTCAAGTGTTGTAATATTATTTATTGAAAGTATTTACGGCCTTAAGTTATCATTCGCGCCCTAATAAATTTAATCGGCCTATACCACCAAATATAGGTTTTAACGTATGGGGTTATTTAGCTAAATATCTTTCATTCATAAATTTTATAAACCCATTTTCATTAAATCCTGCACTGATAATAAATCTTTCAAATTCTTCAACTAGTAATTCCATAGAGCTTGTGACTTCTAGAGCATCTTCTGTAAATGTTTTACTATGTATAGACTCTTGATTAAATTCATCTGTATAACTATATAAAATTTTTAACATTTATTATTCACCTCCTTAATCATCCTCTTCTATTTCCTCTTCCATGAATCCATATTTTATGTACCAGTTTTGGTCAACTTCCATTATTCCGCATTCTTTATCATTTTCGGATACTATTAATTCAAAAATTTCAGGATCATAACCTTTTATAAATTCTCTTATTTCCTCTACCGTTTTTACTTCATCTTCTTTAATAATCTCCTCATTAGATTCTGAAAAGTTCTTGATTAATTGAATTTGATATGTCATATTAAACACTCCTTTCGTTTCCCTTGATAATAGTATATTACACTACATTAATAATTATGTCAACATTTATTATTTTACACGAATTGACTTTTCAAAAATCAAGCTATAAGCCACTTCTAACCCTCCAATAATCCTTTAAAATGGGCATTTGAATTGTATGAAATAGTTTAGGGTAGAATTGTATGCTTTTAGAGTTCTGAGGGCTTAGAAGGCGTTCTGGAGCGTGTAAAGGGATTATAAGAGGGTATAGAGAAAGACTAGATATTATTTATCTAGTCTATATTTTCTAAAGCCCTGAAAATTTATTGTATGGGCGTTTAAAAAACTCAAAGATTCATACTCCTCCCCCATTAGAATTTATGTTTCCTTTTGTGTAATGCACATGCAACCTCTTCAACAAAATATATATTCTTTATGCCCATTAAACACTTTCCTAAATTATAATTTTTACAGGTTTGGCATTTTATCATAGATGTTTTATATATTTTTATTTCTTTCACTCCTTTTATCCCTTTACTTATGGAATATTGTTGCCTCAATTTTTCGTCCCATATCTCTTTTATGGAGTTAACTTTCAAAAAAATTACGCTCTGTTCTATAACCAGTATATTTTAAAAGAAAACTATGTTTACAATACTCACAAATAAACCAATCACTAGAAATTTTTCTTTTTTCCATTTTTTCATCATCTCTTTGGATGTGGGTACTGTCACAGTTAGGACAACATAATACAATCATTTTTAAAACTCCTTCGTTTCTAATAGCTTTGTATATTTTCAACACTTTCCTTTAGCGTTTCACATTCAAACTCTATATCATCATATTCACCAGAACAAACAATAAATTTGCATCCCTGTTCATTCTGTTCCAATTGGTTTAATTCCATAACTTTAAAACCTTTTAGCTTCTTAACTAGTTTCACCTCTTCATCCCTCCTTTATCTAATTACAATTATACACTATTTTGAAGATAATACAATAGTTATTTATTATTTATTTTATGTATTATAAAGAGAAAAAGAAGGTGTTAACCTTCTATCTTCTCATATGGTACATATGCTTTTATTTGTTCCATTGTTGGGCTTACTTTTCCTGTTTTCAGATATGCTTTACATCCATTTTTCATAGACTTAATTGAAACTTCCCATTGATGATCTCTTTGTGTTCCTCTGACAAAACTAGTTTGATCTAAGATTATGCTGTAATATTCAAATGCTCCGTTTTTGTGAAAGTCTTGAAAGTATAAAACTTTCATATTCAAAACCGATTCTGTGATATCTTTGTGAAGTTCAATCTCTGGAAAATTTGCTTTTATGTATTCGTTTAATTTCATCTTCAAGCACTTCCTTTTGTTTTACTTCTTGATATCATTATAGCACACTGAAAACATATTGCAATAGTATTTTATTATATTACTGTAACTAAATTACGACAAATTATTAACTCAAATAAGTCGTCATTTAATTTTATCATAAAAATTTTAGCAATGCAATAGTTTTTAAAAATAATTATTTTACATGTGTTACTACGCCCCGGAATATTTAATACATATAATTAATTATTCTTTCCGGGTGATTATTTTTAATTTACACTTTTCAAGAATAGCCATATAACAGGCTTTCAGGATTCACATAATACGATAAAACAAGGGTTTGGAGGGATAAAGAAAAAGGAAGCTCTATGCCTCCTTCATCCTTTTTAAATACTGGAATAGTTCATTTGATAAATTACTATTCTCTTTGCAGTAATCTGAGGAAATTTTAGAATATAATTCTTGAGCTAATTCTTTAGCAGCAGAATTATGAAATACAGTATTTTTTATAGATGATTCTTGTTGCTCTGTTAGATTAATGTTTAAGTTCATTATTTATACTCATTCCTTTCTTTTGCGTTTCTTTCTGCCTCTTGTTCACTGGAGAATGAAGAGAAAGCAAAACCTGATTTAAAGTCTGTGTGGAATACACAATAGGAAGCTGAGTCCTCATCATACTCCGCAAAATATTCACCAATTTCTAACTGCTCTTTAATAGTCATTATGTAATTACCGCCTTTCAATTCCTTATCTAATAATAGTATATACTATTCATTCACAAAATATAAGTACCTAACTAAAATTATTTTTATGTTACACTTTTGCAATAATTCACCAACAATCTATAAACCCTTATAAACTATAACCACAGGCGCAGAATAGCCCATTTAAGGCGTTGAAGCATATAAAGCATGGAATCATACACAAATAAAAAAGAGACTCTTTCGAGTCCCTTAGATGATTTATGATTTACTTTGCTGCAATGGCTTGAGTTGTTTCTGTTTGAATTGCTTCAGTGAGTTCGATTAAGTGTTTTAGGCTAAAACGGTTACTAGATTCTAGTTCAGTTTGCTTTGAATTGTTTGCTATGCTCCAAGAATTGTTAGGGTCAATTTTATGTGAGTATGTTTGCATTATGTATTCGCCAGTGCCGTTGTAATGTTTGAAATATTGAACAGATGTAATAAATTTCTCAGTTTCAGTTTGTGAAGTGATTTTTATGAGGTTTGGATATTCGTGACTGGATGATGGATTATACATGTAGTTTGCTAAGTCAATCTTGAATCCGTTTGATGTTTTGATTGCTTGGAGTTTTTTAAGATTTTCACGTTTAAGATTTCTAGCCATTTTTTGTTGCCTTCTTTCTTTTGAGGTATGTTTACCTCTTGTTTATTATATTACTCTTTATTATGGGATATGTCAACTAATAAATAATATTTTATAGTGTACTGTTTATTTGATTGGAGAATAAGCCAATAGAAAATTATAAGGTGTAGCAGAATGATGTTAGAGGCCCAGAATGAGCCTTCTAAGGCGTTTGGATTGCTTATTAATGGAATTGTAAGCATAAAAAAATATAGAGCGTTTTAAGCTCTATATTATAATTATATTATTTATTTAAGGCATTATTTTATATGTTGTGATTTTTCCATTTGCTGTGATTGTAGCATCTAGCCACTGATTTGAGATATTGTCGTATGATTGGATTGAATAGATTTCTTCATTTTCTGTCATTGCTTGAGATATGTAAAGATTAGATGAGGTATCAAAGGTAGAAGAATTTACATGAAGGATTATAGAAGAGTAATTGTTAGATGTTAGGACTGAACTGGAGATAAGAAGAGTTAAGGATAGAGTTAGGATAGTAATTAGTTTTTTCATTTTATTTGGCCTTCTTTCTTAAATTAATATTTTCCTCTTCCTTTGATAGATTTAAAATAGTTACTTTCTCTAAATCTTATATGCCTCAAACAACTAGCACAGATATAACCAGTTTTATTATTATAATCTATTGTTTCATTTATATCTTCTGGGCATTGACAGAAATCACATTTATAGGTTTTAGAAAATAAATCTTTTAAGAATTTAAGTATTAACAATTTTATACCTCCTCATCTTCTAAATTATAAGATATTTGTTTGTATATCTCATCATTAATAATATTGGAATTTAAAGCTTTTAATATTTCTATAGTTGCCTGATCGGTATCAATATTAAAAGACTGAGCATAACCTACTGCCATTTGCGATATTAATTCAAGGGTTAAATTTTTAATATCTTTAGTCACTTCTAATACTCCTTAATTAAAATGGAAAAGAGGATTTTACACCTCTTTATACATTTTTTCAATTTGTTTAATGAATTTTGCTGTAGGAGACCATATATCATCCTGTCCTAGTTGTTTAGCTCTCCATGTAGAACTGTATGTATATTTTAATAATTTTTGCTCTATTAACTCATTGATTTCATTCATATCTAAGTCGAATTTTTTAATAGTTCCTTTTGTGATTTGGCACTCATTATTTATGATAACCTTTTGGATGGTCTGGCTGAATGCCTTTGCTGATCTTAGGTGAAAAGAATCATTTTGAAATTTCGTGATTTTCTCCTGAACCATCTCTAAAACTTTCATAGTTGAAAACCTCCTTTATTAACTATCTCTATTATAACAAATGTAATATAATTTGTACAGTGTTTATAGTCCTATTTTATTGTACTATTTATAGACACAATTCATAATAGATATGATACATTATATAGAAGGATAATGATAGATCAATAGTAAGTACTGGATATAATGATAGTATTGTAGATAGCTGTCAGAAGCTCTAGAACGCTCTGTAAGAGGTTAAAGGTTAATAGTAGTATGATTATATGGTTAATGCTAATGGATGACTGAAAGAGTTAATATAGATCATTAGAATATCATGTTAATAGTTGTATGCTATATAGTGGATGTATTTGTGCTATACTATCAAGGACATAAGACATATGTTTATAGTACACTGATTAAGTATGTATTAATGTATAGTAGTATGGTATAGATTAATACCAAGTAAAGTTGTATAGTATATATCATAGTAAGTTAGTGTAGTTTAATGTATACTAATATAGTAAGGATTATATATAAGTAAAATAGTAGGATATAAAGTATAGTATAATGGTTGGTATTAATGTATATTAAAGTAGTATAGTATAACATGTTTTATATACATATTTTTTAGTGTAGTATAGATTGTTTTAATCAATAGTATTTTAGTTATGTATAGATATGTTTATACTATATATGTTTAGTATGGTTTAAGATAGTTTAATTCATACTGTATTAGTTGGGTATAATAGTTCGTATATATTTTTCATGTTATACAAATCGACCGATTAGAGGCCCAAACAAAAAAGCAAAATTTTAAAATCAAATCATGATCATAGTAAAATTTTAAAATCAAAATAGCATGATTTTATCAAAGTTTACCCAATAGCAGCGACCCTATGAAATTTGTCTTTGATATGCTCTGTATGCCCTCAGAATTGATAAAAGGTACTAATATAACCATCTAAACATGATGAGTGTAACAGAACTATCTTTTGTAACACTCAAATAGAATCAGGAATCAATCTATAGGCGGGTTCTAGGGTTTTAGTCTGATATGATGCAGGGATTCTATGTCTAACTGATAATACATATCATTTATATAATGATCATAATATAATTAATATCCATAACCGGGGCATAGTTTACATTGAAAGTCCTTCGTATTCCGTAGGATATCCCCACAGTACATCAACTCACACACTCAAATTATAATCGAACATCGAAACACTTTACATAATAAAATAAAAATGTCAATACTAAAATAAAAATAAATTCCAAACAAAATCTAAATAAACACTATTTTCCCTTCGCTCACTCTTCGATAAAACCCACTACTACCAACACTTTCACATAAATATAAAAACAATAATCATCACTAAAATAAATAAAATCCATACTCTCTCACATAACAAATATAATTCTAACTACTAATCCTCTCCTAACAAAACATCCTCTAAACTCACTATCCATAATGCTTTCAGCCCAATACAATAATAATTAATTCCCTCTGGCAATAATAAAAACAAACAAAAACATCTCTATATTTACACTTCTACCGAACACATTTTACACTCAACAACAATATCAAATAAATCCATAATAAATCAGCTAAGATTAATAATAAAACACAATCATAACATCCTCCAAACCATTGTTACTCCTACATTCCATCCCAATATCAAACCACTTTTAAATCTTCCTTCTATTATAAGGGGCTATATTTTACACTAACATCGAATCAATTATACCTACCCTACGACACCTCTAAATTTGAGCAAATTAATTTAGATCAACTATCATTTCCAACTATAATAAATTTTATACTAATTAAATATAATTATATTTGCATTTAAAACAAAAATATGGTATAATTATTTATAAACTATTTTATAAATTTGATTGGAGGTAATTAATTATGGATTAAAAAATAAAAATATAAATCCTGAATAAGAAATATTTACGCGAATGCGGAAATGTTTTGTTTCAGAAAAGCTTCGTCGTTCCTCATTCTTTATACATATTATATATAAAAATTATCTTATAGGGTAGTAAGTCTTTCCTTTACGAGTAAACCCCTGAAACCTAGCAACCATGCACGTTTCATTTTCCATTTAACATATAAAAATGCTAAATCATATAAATAATAATAAAAAGGAGATAATAAATTGACACAGATTCATGTTGTAGATTTAATTATGGGTGGAGGAAAATCAAGTTACTGTTTTGATGTCATGGATAAACTCAGTGACCAAAAGTATATATACATAACTCCATACCTTGATGAAATTAAAAGACTCATTGGTGATAATAAAGATAGAACTCATTTCTATACTGAACATGGCTTCAGAGAACCATTACATTTAGGAGAAGGGAAATTAGAAGGACTTCATGAGTTACTAATTAAAAACTCAAACATAGCAACTACTCATTCTCTTTTTAAACTTTCTACTACAGAAACCATTGACCTTATTAATTCAGGTGCTTATACATTAATGCTTGATGAATCTTTAGATGTTGTAGACATGTTTGATATTAGTATACAAGATTATGAAATGCTTTTGAATAACAATCTAATTGAAGTTGATGATAGGGGATTCGTATTATGGTCAGATGAAGAATACAATGGTAAATTTAATGACTTTAGAAACCTATGTAAAAATGGCTCAGTAATTCAAGTTAAGAAAACAACAAAGGTACAATTCCTTGCATGGAACTTCAGCACAGAATCATTTAATGCTTTTAATGAAGTTTACATATTTACATATTTATTTGAAGGGTCTTTAATGAAATGCTATTTTGACATGCACAATGTAAAATATGACAAATATACTATTGAGGACAGAAAACTAATTCCATTTGAAACTAAAAAACCTTATGATAAAAGTAAACTCAGAGAATTAGTTAATATCTACAATGGAAATTTAAATCTAGTAGGTGAAAAGGAATATGCTTTATCATTGAATTGGTTTAAGAAATATCCTGATTTAAAAACTAAACTTAAGAGCAACATGTCTAATTATCTAAGGAATATAGTAAATGCTAAAGCTAAATCAATTATATGGACTACATTTAAAAATGCTCAACATTCTCTATCTGGTGCTGGATTTTCTAAAAGATTTATTGCATGTAATATTAGGGCTACTAATGAATATAAAGATTGTAATAATTTAGCTTACTGTTGCAATAGATTTATGAGTCCAGATTACATAAACTACTTTCAGAAACATGGTGTAGTTGTAGATGAAGAGTTATATGCTTTGAGTGAATTACTACAATGGGTGTGGAGATCAGCCATTAGAGAAGGTAAAGAAATCAATATCTATATTCCATCCCAGAGAATGCGTAACATCTTGATTGAGTGGTTGGATAATGAAAATATATAGTAATGAAGGAGTGAAGGCATTTGTCAAAAGCGAGCAATTTAATAGGAATAAAATTTAATAAATTAACAGTGATTAAAAGAGTAGAAAATAACAAACGAGGAGAATCACAATGGTTATGCAAGTGTGATTGTAAACTAGAAAATGAAGTTATTGTTGTAGGAAGTCGTTTAAGAAGTGGTAACACTAAATCATGTGGTTGTTTACAAAAAGAAAAAGCTATTCAATTAGGGAAATCAAAAAAGAAATATAATACATACGATCTTCTTTCAGAAGAATATGGTGTGGGATATGCTTCAAATACTAATGAATTATTCTATTTTGATTTAGAAGATTATGATAAAATTAAGGATTATTGTTGGTATAATAATGATGATGGATATATTGCAACAAATATAAAGTATAGCGATACGTATTGTACTGTGAGAATGCATCGTTTAGTTATGAATTGTCCAGATGATATGGATGTGGATCATATTTTTCATAATACATGCGATAATAGAAAAGAGTTTTTAAGAATTGTCACTGAAAGTCAAAACCAAATGAATCAAAAAATTAGAATTAATAATGCAACTGGTGTTGCTGGTGTAATTCTAAATAATAATAAATGGAGGGCAAGAATTAGAATAAATAATAAGGATATACATTTAGGCTATTTTATCAATAAAGAAGATGCTATTCATGCAAGGAAAGAAGCTGAAGAGAAATATTTTGGAGAATACGCATTTAAAAATATATAATTATAAGTATTAAGAGATATTTATTGCTTAGGCATAAGACCAATGGGCATGAATTACATAGTATAACCACAATATAAAACTAATATACAAATTATATATAATATTATTTGACTTTATACCCGTAAAGTAGTATAATTATCACATAAGGTTGTAGAGGGGGCGTACATATTACATAAAAAACTAAACTCCTCTCCTACCATATACCCATATAGAAAGGTGATGATTATTAATTGGCAACATACTTGTGAATATCAACTCTAAGCTCAGATTCCATTACTACAGTATGTGAATTTACATATAACTATAAATAGTGGAACAATCTACTATACAAATATAATATATTATCAAATCTTACATATAGTAAATAAATAAATTGAGGTGAAAGAATATTTTTAATTACATTGGCAAGTACACGCTACATTTTCAAACCAACAGTGATGGTAGCATCAGTAAAAACAAAGATGATAACTTCTTAACTGGTAAATACAAATCAGAAATTTATCGCTACGGCACAGACTCTATAGCAATCCACCTAGAATCAAGCGTATCAGAAAAATCACTATTACATAAGTTTGAATTATCAGATATTAAAATACATAGTATCATCAGTGCTGAGACTTGTGAAGAGTCCTTAATGACATTCTCGGAGTCAGATATACATAAAGTACATAAGATTTTAAAGTTTGCTACTATGGGAAGTAATCAACAATTAATTGATCAGCAAATTAAGATTAAAAAGGCAGAAGAAAAGTTAGTTCTTAAAGAGCAGAAAAAGTTAAATAAAAATACATAAAACTATCATCATTATATTGACTCTCTAAGCGTTGCAAATTTCAATAAGCTAAGATTCTACCATTAGAACTTTCTGAATCAACCTTGCATCGTTTCTGTGAATTACATAAATTAGACGATTGCTACAAGTCGCTTATACCAACGGTTTCAGAGTTCGGTAAAAAGTTGTGTTTTCGAGTTAATTTTTAGGTAGACACATGGTTTTCATTCAATATATACTAATAATAAATAATATAATATGAAAGAGGTTTTAATACATATGCAAACAATTTATTTCAACGGAAAAATATCCCTTGATGAATCAGACTTATCCAGAATGAATTATTTAGTGGAGGATTTGACAGACCATACTCAGAAAAGCATAACTGACATTTTAGATACAATTTATAATTCTAAAGATACGGTAAAAAAATTAATTAGGGTTTCGGGTAGAATATATAATAGCAATCACATTTTTAATGGATTTGAATCATTACATATATCAAAGGATAAATACAATACATATTCATACCATGTGGGAAACTTCCCTCTAGAAAATCAGTTATTTGAGATTGTGGGACAATGCTGTGAATTGGTATTAGAAGATTATACTGATTCTACTTCGGATTCGGAGGTACAGGTACATGTTTCATAATAATAACGAAACAAATTACATAAATGAACAATGCTTATACTGTGGTGAAGGATTTAATAATACAGAAGATATTAGAGTTGATATTGAAACTGATGAATATTTATGCTGTGAATGTGCTGAATATCACAAAATAAAAACATCTGAATGTAAAGAATATTAGAAGAAAGAAGGAAAGTAATTATGGATAAGAATTTTATTGTTACAGAATTGGATTTAGACGGAATAGAAGTCGATTTGACTGAAAGAATAGAAGCATTTATTGAAGAAAAGTTAGGAATGATTGCTTCCAGACAAACAGAAGTTACAGTTGAATATCAAGAATATATGGACGAAGGTATGAAATGCTTTAAAGACCAATTGAGAAGTGAATTGTGGGTAGATGTTAAATTTAATCAATATAAATATGAGAATATCAAACATGGTGAACAAGTAGAAAGTATCGGAGCTGTTTTTGAATACAAAGGTAGTAAGCCTTTTTATATTGACGGTAAATTTGTTTCTAGAAATGTATTTGAATGGATTCAAGGAATGGTTAGTCAAAAAAGTGATGTAATTTATGGAGTTAAGAAAGATAAATTATATGATATGATTCAAGATTTAATAATGGATTGTTAGGGATGCGGAGAGTATTTCTCTCCTTCCCTATTATTTAATAATAACATAAAGGAGTTTGATTACTATAAATTTAAACAAGCAAATTCATATTTATTCTGTAGATACATCCTCCTTCTATAATAAAGAGGAATCAAGGATACATAAATACTTAGGAAGACTATACAGATACAAGCAAAACCTACATAAAAAAAGAGATAAATTAAAGGGAAAAGATGAAATTTTAGGTGAATATTACACAAAACACATCAGTAATGCTAATAAAATGCTTAAAAAATTAAAAGATAAATTATACATAGAATTTAATAAAAATACTGACATAAGGAATTTGCATCCAGAGTCCTTAAATAAACGCAACATAATTTCAGTCTTTGATTCTGTCTTAACTCGTACAATGCAAATTCCAGAGGATACATTGACTACAGATATTCTAATTGTACAAACATTTTTCTTTGATGTAATTGAGGATATTATTATAGATGGATTTATGTATGGAGAAGATAAATATGTTTGTCTAACTGCTAGTGCTGGTCAGATCAGAACAAAGAAAACAGTCTTCATTAAAGAAAGTGTTTTACTGAAATATCAAAATACATTAATGTGCGGTCTGACCATAAAGGAGATTAATAAATTAGGGGGAGTCAACGTTAACAAGTATCTAGCTTATCTAGCCCTCTGTAATTCGGCAACGTCTATATGGGAAGGATTTGATATTAGGAAGTCAATTGTAGTTGAGGATTTTGAAACTATGGTTAGAGGTACAGTTGATTTTATAGACGATGAAACATATGAGATTATTAGAAAGGAAATGGATATTCCAATTAGTCATACTGATGGATGTGGAATTTACTTACCAAAAGTAAGTAAGAAAAGTATGATGGTTAGACTACCTTGGGTGAAGGGGTTGTTGACACCATTTGCTTTTGACAAGTTTATCAGAGAAGCAAATAAGAATAGTGAAGGAAATAAATATGGTGTAGTTAATGATATATACGGTAAGCCACATGATCTTTTAAAAGAAGGAATTGAGATAATTTTTACTAAAAGCCAATTCAAGATGTATAAGTATTTTGAGGATTGGGAGCAATACATAAGTAATTACATAAAGTATAACTGTCATGCTGGAATGTGCAATGAAGAAGAAGATATATTTAAAAATGCTAAGATAAACTATCAGATGCTTCAGACATTGACAGATATGGAGGATGAAGAATTAGAAACCATCTGCTCTCAGACTAAAAGTAATATTATTAATATTGGTAGAGATAGAAAAACAATGCTTAAAGTTCTAGGTGTCACTGAATCAAATATAAACAAAAATTACATACAACAAGCATTAGAGATTTATCCAGAATTATTAAATGATACATATAGTAGAGAAATATTGAAACAAGTTAAAAAGAGTATGGTTAAAAATGCAAGGGCTGGGAAACTAGGTATCAATGGGAAATATACATTTATCATCCCAGACTTATATGCATTTTGTGAGTACTTGATACTAGGAGACTTAAACCCAAAGGGACTAATTAAAGATGGAGATGTATATTGTAGTCTATATAAAAATGAACCTAAATTAGATTGTCTAAGATCACCTCATCTTTTTTTGGAACACGCTGTCCGAAATAATGTAATTGATAGTGAAAAAGGTAAGTGGTTTACTACTAAGGGGTTATACGCTTCCTGTCATGATTTAATCTCAAAGATTCTTCAGTATGATGTTGATGGCGATAAGAGTTTGGTAGTGGCAGACCACACAGCAATTTCAGTTGCAGAGCGTAACATGGAGGGTATTGTTCCTTTGTACTACAATATGAGAAAAGCAGATGCAGAATTGATTACTAATCATAGTATCTATAATGGATTAAAAACGGCATATACAGGAGGGAACATTGGAACAGTTAGTAATAACATCACAAAGATATGGAACAGTGGAAATGTTAATCTTGATGTAGTTAAACTTCTATGTATGGAAAATAATTTTACTATTGATTTTGCCAAAACTCTATATAAACCTGAAAGACCAAAAGCACAAAAAACATTGATCAATAGTTATACTAAATCAAAGACTCCTCACTTCTTTGTGTATGCCAAGGATAAAGAAAAAGACAAATGTGAAAAAGTAAACAATAGTGTAGTGAATAAACTTGAAAAAATGATTCCTAACCCTAATATTAATTTTAATGCAATGAATCTAGGTAAATTCAATTATAAAATGCTTATGAATAAGAAGAAAACTGAATTAGATGATGTAATTATAAAAAAGTATACAGAATTAGATTTAAAAAATCACTTTATGATTAATAAAATATCAGATGATGAGATTGGCAATAGGGTTTACTTGTATAAGGACATTAGAAGTCAGATACTAGAAATCAATGGTGACGTAAATTATGTTGTGGATATTTTAATTGAATATCTGTATGCACATAAAAAATCTAACTTTAAAACTACATTTTGGGAGTGCTTTGGGGATGTAGTTGTTGAGAACATGAAGAGCAATATCAAAATGAGTTTGAATGACGGAAATATGCTTTGTGAAAGTTGTGGAACTAGAATTGAACAAACCAATAACAATATAAAGTACTGCTTATCTTGTGCGAAGTCCATTAAATTGGAAAAAGATAGACAAATTCAACGGATTAGATATAATAATTCTCGTAAACAGAAAAATGCTACAACGTAGTCATACCAACGGTTATGGGTATCCGATTTTTATTAATAATTTAATAATATAGCTACAACCATTGTGACACTAAGGTTGTAGCTTATATCCATAAATACCCTATAAGGGGGAACATGGTCTAATATACAAAGTTTAAGAGGTATGCAACCCTTTTTAAGAAGGGTGTAATTAAAAAGAATTATGCCCTTAAATTTATTTTAAATTGTGTGGTCGATCACAATTTATATTTTTTCGTATTACTTATAAATAATAAACTCCAAAGGGGATTACATAAAAATTGCAAAAGATAACAAAGATTCAAATGGATACTCTCATCTCAAAAGGCATTCTCAAACTTTCAAAACAGGGAAATTATGGAGACCAACTTGTAGTAGTTAATAAACAAGGTTCAGGTAAAGAAAAAACTAGATTTATTAATGATAATATTTACAATCAATTACTAAGGATGGAATCTCAGACTAAGGTTAACCCAGAAACAGTCAAACATAATCAACAGTACTTAGTCATGTAGTATGGCAGATAAAATAAAGAGTAGAGGAATGGTTTATGAGTGTCAATTAAACCATATATAGATTCAAATATATTCATGCGTTATTCCAAACAACTGTTTGAAGAATTTGATCATATTTGGCTTTCTGGGTTTGTTGCTGGAGAATTAGATCACTTAAAAAAAGAAGGCAAAACAGAGGAAGTAAAATATGAAGCTCGTGTAGCAACTAGATATTTGGACGATAATGAAGACAAGATTACTTACATAATTGATGAAACTAATTTTGATTTGCCATCTAATTTTGATAAAGAAAATATGGATAATAAAATTATATCCATATTTAATAAAATGTGCAAAAATGATAAGGATTTTGTTGCTTATAGTAATGACATTCTTTTCAGGCAAAAATGCAAATCACTTAATATTCCTTATCAGAAGTATGGAAATGAGAAATCAAATTCTATTTATAAAGGATATCAGAAATTGAATGGAGATACCGCCTTTATAAATAAACTATTTACTGATATTGATAATGGAATCAATGAATATAAATTTGTAATCAACGAGTATCTTATTATGTATAATTCAGATGAAAAGAAAACTAACGAGTATAGATTTAATGGAAATAAATTTGTAGGATTAAAATTACCAGATTCTAAAGTTATCAAAGGTAAAAATAGTCTTCAGAGATGTGCTATTGACCTTCTTAATAATAAGGATATTCCAATTGCTTGTGTAAATGGGAAAGTTGGGTCAGGAAAAACATTTTTATGTGTACGAATGGGATTATATCAAACAGTAGATAAAGGTGACTTTAATAAACTCCTAGCAATTAGAGAAGCATTAGGCGAAGGTAAAGAAGTAGGTTTTCTTAAAGGTACTTTTGAAGAGAAAACTGAAATGTTCTTTAAACCAATTGTGCAATCATTAGAGGGCGGGGAGCAAGAATTACAGGTCCTTATGTCTCGTGGTATATTAGAATCCAATATTCCATTTTACCTTAAAGGAACTACATATGACGAAACAGTAATCGTTGTAGATGAATCTGAGGATCTTTCCAAGAAACAATTAAAACTTGTTGGGACAAGATTGGGAGATAAGTCTAAAATATATTTTGCAGGTGACTATAAACAGTCTAGTGTAGATAATTCTGAAAGAAATGCTTTAGTAGCAATGTGTAATGAGTTAAAAGGGACTAATGAATTTGGATGTATTTATTTAGAGCAAGATGTGCGTAGTACTGCATCAAGTATATTCTCAGAGTTGTTTGAAAAGTAATAAATAAAATAAACAGGAATAAAAGGAGTTTAAATAATAATGACGAGACAAGAATTAATTAACGCTATTGCAGAGAAAACAGGTTTCTCAAAAAAGGATACAGAAATTTCATTAAAAGCAACATTAGAAGTAATTGTAGAAACAGTTGTAGCAGATGAAAAAGTTTCTTTAGTGGGTTTTGGCAATTTCGAGAAGAAACCAACCAAAGGTACATCAGGCACAATACAATTTGGAGATCGTAAAGGAGAAACTTGGACTTCAGAAGATTCTCACAAGGTATCTTTCTCAGTTGGTAAGACATTCTCTGATGCGGTTAAAGCGTAATTTAAAAATAAATAATAAGGTGGAATAGTTATAAATGGCAAAATCTAAAGTCAGTGAAACTAAAAAGGTCACTCATAAACTTGCAGTTGAGGGAACTCTAACTGTAAATGAAGATAATACTATTTCTATTGATGCTGGTGACGAAGGAATTAAAACTTTGCATGAGTTATCAAAGAATTTTGAAGGTGCTTCAGTAAAAATTACTATTACAGAAGAAGATACTGAAGACGTGGAAACACAAGACTAGTCACTTCATGGAGGGATAAATCTTATTATTATTGATTCTTCTCCCTCCTTTCTTATATTTTTCTCCCTCCTCTCTATTTTTAGTTGGCAGTTTTAATATTCGATGTGGCACTAATTATTAAAAAGTGTAAGTCCAACTAATTTTTTGACTTAAAGAGGGTAATCCTCTTGCGACATGAGAATAAAAATTGTGTGAGACTGTAAAGTTAATCATATAATTTCTCATGGATATAACATACTGAATAGGTTTTGCAGTGATAGCCTAGATAAAAACTGCATTTTAAAGTAAATTTTGCCCATATGGGTAGTTATTTTTGGCTCAGATGAGTAAAAAGAAATTATTATTAGAAAAACTATGTAGGATGAGTTTTGCATATAACAAAATCGAAGGACTAAAATCCTTTGAGGACGTTCTAGTTTTAAATTCCTACTCTCTCCTATTTTATAATAAGGAGGATTTTTTATTATGGAAAAATTGAATATTGATTCTGATACTACTTGCCCATGTTGCGGAAAACCACGTTACTTCCTAAAATTCTATTATGAGAAAACATTCCTTCGCTGTGAAGATTGCGGATACCACGAATTAATTTAATACGCCCTCTCCTATCTTGGTCGATTAGGAGAATTGATAAACGAAAATAAATATTGATTGAGGTTATGAATGAATAGTAATCTAATAGATATTTGCTATAAAAAATTTAATAAAGAAATTACTGATAGTTGGTCTGAATTGGCTCAAGAATACGGATATGTAAGCTCTGAAGCACTTAGATCAAAATTTAAAAAATATAGAGCATTAAATGGAAATGTTGCCCCGGAACAAAAAGTAGTTATGGTAATAGATAATGTTGAAGTTTCACCAGAAATAATTAAAGATTCTGCCATTGATCAAAAAATCTCAGATTTAGACTTGAAGGAAATGAATCTTAAAAAAGAACGCATTAGACTTCAAGATTTAAGAGCATCTTTGAATAAAGACATTAGAGTACTTGCACGTAAAGAGTCTTTAAATGATTTAATCAAGGAAAGTATTAAGGATTTAAAACCATTAACTTTTACTAAACCAGAACATTTACATAGTGAAGAAAATGAAATGGTAATTCAAATCTCAGATCCTCACTTTGGACTAACTGTATACAATGAATTTGAAACATATAATGAAGATGTGTTTTTGCGTAGATTAGCTGATTACACTTTGCAAATCTTAGATATTAAGAAAAAAGAAAAGATTAACAAGTGTCATTTGTGCTTTTCAGGCGATGCGATTAGTGGAATAATCCATGAAACTATTGTTAGAAATAATCAATATGGTGTTGTTGAGCAAACTAAAAAATTCTCTGAATATGCATCTAAATTTATTGAAAAATTAAGCAATCACTTTGAGTTTGTTACTATTCATTTTGTCACGGGTAATCACAGTCGTAATAATGAACTTAAAGATAAATCAGAGAATAAAGATCGTTACGAGAACTTTGTTTTAGAGTTTATGGAATTAAGAACTGCCAATCTGAAGAATGTAGTATTCGAGAAGTCTATTTTGGATAATACAATTTCTGAATTCTATGTTAAAGGTAATTATTGTTGTTTGTATCACGGTGATTATGGACTTGCAAAGAATGCTCCTTCTCAAATGTTAGCATTATTAGATAAAAAGCCAAAACTAATATTTCTAGGGCATAAGCATACATTTGAAATCTTAACTGTTGACAGATGTAAGGTTATTACTAGTGGAGTTTGGGTAACACATGATGAATATTGTACAAATCATCGTTATGCAGGAGAAACTAGTCAAACAGTTACTATTGTTGGAGAATCAGGATTCTTGTGTGCATATGATTGTAAACTTAAATAAAATTTAAATATAGAGTGAGGATTAACTTATGAGTCTATTAAGCAATTTCAAAGCAAGTACAATATATGAAGAAATGTATAAAAGACTTTGGGAAGAAAAACGCATCTTGTACCTAAACACAGAGATAGATGAATCTACAATTGATCTTATTGCCCTGCCTATCCTTCTAATGAATGAATTGGAAGAAGATATTCCAGTTCAAAAACTCAAACCAATTACCATTTGGATTTCGTCTTACGGTGGATCAGCAGATGCATGTGCTTACTTAGTAGATGTGATAGAAAAATCTAGGATTCCTATTCATGGAAGAGTTTTGTCTGTTGCTGCTAGCGCAGGTTTATATCTCCTTCTTGCTTGCAAATATAGAACAGCAAATACCAATTCCATTCTATTACTGCATAAAGGTTCTATTAGTTTAGGGAATACAAATGTTGCTGAAGCAGAAGATATTATTGCTTTTTATAAAGATGATGTTGGTAAGATTTTTGATGATTTGATTTTAAGGAGAACTAAAATTACTCCTGACGAATTGAAAATGATTAGAAGGAATGAAACATATTGTCTTGCACCTGTAGCTTTAGAACTATACGGTTTTATAGATGAAATAATTTAGTAGATTCTTTAGGTTTACTGTAAATAATTATATTAAAATAAAATAATAAAAGGTGGATAATATAAATATGCGTATCTTCAAATCAGCATCTGGATGGGACAAAACAGAACAAAAGTGGATTCAAACATGCTCAATTGATGAAGTAACAGTAACTATGGAAACTTATTGTGTTGAGTTAGAAAAAGAAGTTCATGATGGGGAAGAAATTCAAGAGCAAGAAGAAAACTATATTCCTTGTCCTTGTATTGTTTGTACTCGTCAACGTGAAATAGAGATGCAAGAATCATTGGATGAAGAACATAACGCATGTGATGACTGTACTCGTGAAGGTTGTCATGGTTGTGGCGAGATGGATGAGACCGAAGAAGTAGAAATATCTTTAGAAGATAAAGTTAATGAATTAGTTGGAGAAGCATTTGAAATTATTATGGAAAGTGGTGGCTGTCCTAGTCGTATTAGTTCTGCTTTACTTGAATTTGGTGAAAGTATGATGGATTTAGGTATGGAAGAAATGGATAAAGAACAGTCAGAAAACGTCACTAACATTCATATTGATTCTGTTAATATTACTGATGCAACTAATGCTAGAGATTTAATTGACCAGATAGAAAAATATAGCAAGATGCAAATGGGTAGATTTTAGTTTTAACTTTAATTTAAAGGAGGTTGAATCCCGATGAAAGAAATTGAGGTTCAAACAGAAAATAGCGACAAAGAGATTATAAAAAGTAGCATTATTAAGATTGATGAAAATTCTGATAGGATTAAAGTTATTGTTTCTGTTGGAGATGATCATAAAATCAATGTTAATATGCGAAGGATTGCAGAAATCCATGACCATATTGTAAAAGCCTTGGATAATGATGCAAAAGTTATTACTATTCCTTGGTTTGTAAAGATTAATACAATAAAGATTTAGAAATGTAATATAAGTTTTGTAGGTGTTTAAAATCCTCTATCAAAATAAGATAGAGGATTTAATTATGTCTATAAACATAGGAATTTAAAGGAGTGAAATATATGGTAGTGCAAAGAAAAAATAAAAGCACTAACCCACAAGCACCAAGACCAAAAAAGGAATGTGATAATTGTCATAAAGAGTTAGTATTTTCAGCGTTTTATAATACCAACTCTGTACTTTCTGTAGATGGGAAATTAAACATTTGTAAAACTTGTGTCAAGTCAATGCTTGATTACAGTAAAATAGAAACTGTTTATAAAATACTACAATTGCTCGATGTTCCTTTTATCTATTCATATTGGAGAAATGCTAAAGAAAATAATCCAGATGACCCTTGGAGTAGATATATCACAATGGCAAACTCCAAAATTAATGAATTTAAAAAAGGAACTTGGAAAGATAGCAAGTTTGAGCCAGATAGTATTAACCCAGTAAAAAACAATATGGTTCAATATGTAAGTACAACCTCTAACTTTGAAGTTACAGAAGAAACTATAGTCCGTTGGGGAAACCATCCAAGAGAAGACTATGCTAAGTTAGAAAGTTTCTATAAAGATATGGAGATTTCTAATAATATTGAGACAGAACAAGATAGGGTATATCTAAAAAAGTTAGCTATAATTTCTTTAAAAATGGATAAAGAACTTGAAGAAGGAAATTATGATGAGGCAACAAAATTAGGGAACCTATTCTCTAAGTATATGGCAGATTCTAAATTTAGAGCAATGGATAAAACAGATGCGGATAAAACTGGTGGTATCCGTAACTTCTCTACTATTTATGCAGAAGTTGAAAAAGATGGGTTTATTCCTCCTTGGGAACATTACCGAAAAATAAGAGGAATCACTCAAGATATTGTTGATAAGACAATTATGCATATTTTAAATTTTACATTAAAACTTAATAAAGTAGAGTCAATGACAACCCCTCCTCTCGATACACCTAAATTAGAGGACAATGAGATTGATCATATTAATCAAATTACAATCAATGATA
>Ga0209430_1000446_pt1 | contig 42984 bp, 39 predicted proteins | sample BarGraIncub1133A_FD_184504 | JGI IMG/M metagenome (GOLD analysis project Ga0209430, IMG submission 184504) | Arctic peat soil microbial communities from Barrow, Alaska - Barrow Graham LP Incubations 11-33A (SPAdes) (version 2) | ecosystem: Environmental > Terrestrial > Soil > Wetlands > Peat... | reverse complement strand
CCAAACTATCCTCTCCTCAATATGTAAACTATTCTTTCTGTTTCAGGACTAACTTCTGTTTCGCTATAGGAATCATACTTATGGAGGACCTCATAGCCTGTCTTATAGAGCATATCCTCAATAAAAGTCTCTCTATAGGCTCTCTCCCTATGATGCTCATCGAATCTATTATAATGGCCTTCAGCTCTTACAAAAAAGGTCAAATACATGTCCACTAAATCATTTTCAAAATTATTATCCCAAACATAGGTTATATCTTCTGAATCATAACTATAGGTGTTATTGCCTAAAACAGAAGAAAGCTTGTAGTAAGAATTAATATCGAAAATGAACAGACCTTCCTTTTCAATGTAATTATTTAGAGATGAAAAAAAACTATATAATTTCTTTTCATCCGTTATATAGTTTAATCCATCTAAGGAGCAGGTCACTAAGTCAAATTTCTTATTTAACTCTAGATTTGTTATATCCTGACATAAGAGCATTACATCAGCTCTGTTATAAAACTTTTCCTTTGCCTTAGTAAGCATCTCTGTAGATATATCTACAGCATATGTCTTTTTAAAATATTTACTAATTTTTTCTGTCATATTACCTGTACCACAGGCTAAATCTAGATAATTGTTAAATTTAACTCCCTTTGACTTTGCTACTTTAATTATAATTTCACTCCAGCCATCATAATCAATATCTTCATAAATAAGGCTATCATAAACTGAAGCGAAATCCTTATAACTATCCATTTTTATTACTCCAAATCTTTATTTTTAGGCAACTTAAGCTCTTTTTTCCTTCTTGTCATAATACCACCTATACGCCCTGTCTCCTCAGAGGTCAGGCCGCTCCAGGTAACTTCATCAACCTTTTCCTTTAAGCCAAGCTCCTCTGCAATTTCATACTTTATTTTTTCTCTAAGCATTTCCATAGATGTGAGTTCTTTATTAGCCTTAAGCTTTGCCTTTATTTGTTTTTTAAATGGTGTTCTACCCATAATATACCTCCGTAAAAACATTTTATAATAGATAGTTTTTACAAATTACTCAATAGATATACACCTTTTATAACATATCCATAATATACTAATATATTTTATTAAGCAAACTATTTTAGGCATAAAAAAAGCAAGCCATTATGGCTTGCTTTTATTAAGCACTAAGCTTAGCTTTTTGTCATATAAGTCTCATCAAAGAATACAAATCCTAATGGTGACTTATGAACTCCCTTTACAGTAGGCTTCATGCAAACAACGTTTGTATAGAAGTATAAAGGAATTATTGGCATATCTGCCATAAGAATATCTTCTGCATTATGCATATCTGTCATTCTTGTTTTAGCATTAGCTTCCTTCTTAGCAGCTGTTATAGCTTTATCATAAGCAGGATTGCTATAACCTGGGTCATTGTTACCATTGCCAGTTGTAAACATATCTAAGAAAGTCATTGGATCAGTATAATCAGCTATCCATCCGCCTCTTGCTATTGCAAAATTATGATCTTGTCTAGTAGTCTGAAATACAGCCCATTCTTCATTCTTAAGTGATACATCTATACCAAGATTAGTTTTCCACATATCTTGAAGTGCTTGAGCTATGTTTTGATGTCCTGCACTTGTATTAAATAAATACTCAAGTTTTGGGAAACCCTTGCCACCTGGATATCCAGCATCAGCTAAAAGCTTCTGAGCTCCTGCTACATCAGCAGTCTTAGATATATAATTCTTTTCAGCTCTAAAATCTTTACCTGTTGAAGGATCAGGAATACCTGATGGAACAAAAGCTAGAGCTGGAAGTTGGTTTGCTTTTGTAACATTTTTAATCAATGCTGTTCTGTCTATAGCCATACTCAATGCTTTTCTTATATTTGGATCCTTTAATACCTTTTGAGCATCAGCTGATAATTTAGCTTGCTCTGGAACAACATTTAATTCTATATAATAAGTTCCAAGATATGGATACAATTTTGCAGTTCCATCTGCAAGCATCTGCTGTGTTTCTTCTTGTGGTGGAGATTCTATAAAATCAATTTCTCCAGCTTTAAATGCATTTGTATATGCAGTTTCATCATCAAGAAGTCGATAATCGATCTCATTAAGCTTTATTGCTTTTGCATTCCAATATTTAGGATTCTTAACAAAAGTTAAGGTATCCTTTGCTACCCAAGATTTCATCATAAAAGGTCCATTAACTACATAAGTTGCTGGGTTTAATGCCCAATCCTTTGGATGAGCATCAATTATATCCTTTCTTACTGGCGCATAAGTTGGGAACGCCATTAAGGATATAAAGTAAGAAGTTGGATTTTCTAATGTAACAACTAAAGTGCTATCATCTGTAGCTACAACACCAAGTTCAGCGGCAGTTGCTGGTTTTACACCAGGTGTTTTTTGGGCAGCTGGAAGTGCGCTTTCATTATATCCTTGACCATTCTTTATATAATACATCTGATAAGCATAAGTTGAAGCAGTGGCTGGGTCTAATACTCTTGTCCAAGCATATACGAAATCTGAAGCTTTTACAGCTACTCCATCCGACCATACTGCATCTTTCTTTAATTTGAAAGTATAAGTCATCTGATCTGCAGATACCTTATAGCTTTCAGCTACACCAGGAATTGGCTTATCCTTAGCATCAAGTCTCATTAATCCCTCGAAAGCGTTGCATATTACTGTAGCCCCATCTACTGCATCGTTTAAGCCAGGATCAACCGTCTTAGGATCAGCTGCTAGATTGTATCTAACTACTTGCTTAGCAGCTAAATTAGATGTATCCGTCGTTGTAGTTTTTGGCTTAGCTGCGCAACCAGTAACTAATGTTGCCATTAGAGTTACTGTTGAAGCAATTGCAACTAGCTTTGACATTTTATTCTTTAACATTAAACATACCCCCTTGTTATATTCAACCGATAATATTTATCGGATGTAGGCTATAAATTATTAATATAAATGACAGGCAACAAAATGCTTGCCACCTAAATCCTTAAGTTCTGGATCTATTTCCGAGCATTTTGGCATTGCATATCTGCATCTTCCTTTGAATCTGCACCCCGGTGGTGGATCTATTGGTGAAGGGATTTCGCCCTCTAAAACAATTCTACTTTTCGCAGCTGAAGCCTTAGGATCAGCTATTGGTATTGCTGATAATAAAGCCTGCGTATATGGATGTTGTGGCTTTGCATATAACTCATTGCTTTCTGCTAGCTCAACTAATTTACCTAAATACATAACCCCTACCCTATTACTTATATGCTTAACCATAGAAAGGTCATGCGCTATAAATAAGTAAGTAAGTCCCAATCTGCTTTGAAGTTCCTCTAACATATTAATAACCTGAGCTTGAATAGAAACATCTAAAGCAGATATTGGCTCATCACAAATTATAAATTCAGGTTGAACAGCAAGTGATCTTGCGATTCCAATTCTTTGCCTTTGTCCCCCAGAAAATTCGTGAGGAAACCTATTAGCATGTTCACTATTTAACCCAACAGTTGCTAATAGATACTGAATTCTTTCTAGTCTTTCTTTTCCCTTTGATAACTTGTGTATATCTATGGATTCCCCAATAATATCACCTACGGTCATCCTTGCATTCAAGGAAGCATAGGGATCTTGGAAAATCATCTGCATCTTTCTTCTATAGGATAAAAATTTGTTTTGTGGAATTCTAGTAACATTTTTTCCATCATAAATTATATTTCCAGAAGTAGGCTCATATAGTCTAATTATTGTTCTGCCAATGGTAGTTTTACCACATCCAGATTCTCCTACTAAACCCAAGGTTTCGCCTTTAGATATTGAGAAGGAAACATCATCAACCGCCTTAACTAAACTTCTTGAATTAAATAAAGCGCCACTTTTCACAGGAAAGAACTTTGTAAGATTTTTTATCTCCAATAAAGGCTTATTCTCTTCCATCATATTTCCTCCCTTTTAACCTTAGGTGCATTTTCGTGATTAAGCCAACAAGCTGCTTTATGCTCGCCAAACTCAAAATAAGGAGGTCTTTGTTGTTTGCATATTTTCATTGCATAATCACACCTTTGGGCAAAGGGACATCCGATGGGAGGCATCAATAAATCAGGTGGTTGCCCTTCAATTGGTCTTAGTTTCTCCCTCTTATCTGTAGTATGCTTTGGTATACTATTTAGAAGTCCCCAAGTATAAGGGTGCTTTGGATTATAAAACAAATCCTCATTAGTACCTGTTTCTATTATTATACCCCCATACATTACATTTATTCTATTACATACATCAGCAACAACACCTAAATCATGAGTAATTAAAATAATCGATGTATTAATTTTACTTTTTAATTCCTTCATAAGCTCAAGAATTTGAGCTTGAATTGTAACATCCAGAGCTGTTGTAGGCTCATCCGCGATAAGCAATCTTGGTTCACAGCAAAGTGCCATAGCAATCATAGCCCGCTGCCTCATTCCTCCTGAAAATTCATGAGGATATTGCTTCATTCGCTTTTCAGGATCTGGTATACCTACTAAAGATAATATTCTAATTGCTTCAGCCTTTGCTTCAGCTTTTTTCATTGACCTATGTAGCATTAGTGGTTCCATAATTTGGTTACCAATAGTGAATACAGGATTTAAAGAAGTCATAGGATCTTGAAATATCATTCCTATTTCATTTCCTCTAACTTTTTGCATTTCTTTTTCGCTTAGCTTTAATAAATCCTTGCCATCAAATATTATTTCTCCAGATACTACCTTACCATTCTCATCTAGTAGTCCCATAAGAGACATCATTGTAACAGATTTACCGCTTCCTGATTCTCCTACTATGCCTAGAGCTTCCCCTTTATTTAAATAAAAGGAAACACCGTCTACTGCTTTTACCTCTCCTACATGAGTGAAGAAAGAGGTGCTTAAATTATTTACTTCTAGTAATCTTTCCATGATGTTCCTCCTTACTTTCTCATCTTAGGGTCAAATGCATCCCTTATGCCATCCCCTAAAAAATTAAAGGCTAGCATAGTTATACTTATAGATAATGCTGGGAATACCAACTGATAGGGATAATAAGTCAAGCCATTTAACGCATCAGAGCATAATGTACCCCAAGATGCCTGTGGAAGCTTTATTCCTAGACCTATAAAGCTTAAGAAGGCTTCTGTAAATATAGCAGAAGGTACAGTCAAGGTCATAGTAACAAGAATAGGTCCTATGCTATTTGGAAGTAGATGCTTTAAAAGTATCCTTCTTCCTCTAGCCCCCAAGGTCTTCGCTGCTAAGACAAATTCTCTTTGTTTAAGCTGCAATACCTCACCTCTGACTATACGAGCCATATCCACCCAATACCCTATAGTTAAGGCTATAATTATACTTTTAAGACCAGGTCCTAATATTATCATAATTAATATAACATAAATTGTAAATGGAACTGCATAAATTATTTCAACAATTCTCATCATAATATTATCTACTGTTCCACCAATATAACCAGATATCCCGCCGTATAAAATTCCAATAAATAAATTTATTAAACTAACCACAAACCCAATGGTTAAAGAAATCCTCGCACCATAAAGGTTTCTAGTAAATATATCACGACCAAACTGATCTGTACCAAACCAATGCTTTGCAGTTGGCCACTGACCACTATTTGCCAAATCGTTTTTATAATAGTTATAATGGGAAATCATAGGCCCAAATACAGCCATAAGCACAATGATCAATACTACTATTAACCCACCCATTGCTAATTTGTTTTTCTTTAATCTATCCCATGCATCTTGCAAGTAAGTAACACTAGGTCTTACAATAACATTTAAATCCTTGTCTTCAGCAGAGATGGGCTCGAATAAGCTTTTATCAATTTCCATAATAATTCCTCCCTAATTCTCCAATTGAATTCTTGGATCTATAAGTACATATATAATATCTACTGCCAAATTACACAAAACAATAAATACACCGAAAAATATTGTAACGCCTAAAGTCAAGGTTACATCTCTATTCTGAATACTAGTGATGAACTCTCTACCTAAACCAGGAATACCAAACATTCTCTCTATTACAAAGCTTCCAGTTAAAACTGCAGCAATTAAAGGTCCAGTATAAGTTACTACAGGTATAAGAGCATTCCTTAAACCATGCTTATATATTATAGTATTTCTTGATAGCCCTTTAGCTTTTGCAGTCCTCATGTAATCTTGTCTTACAACATCCAAAAGGGAGGACCTAGTGAGCCTTGCTATAAAAGCTAATGGAAAACCTGATAAAGCAATAACAGGCATTATATAACTTTGGGGAGTATATAATCCCACCGCCGGCAGTAAATGAAGCTTTACTGCAAAGCCATAGGATAAAAATGCTGCGAGTACAAAGCTTGGGACGCAGACTCCGAGGGTCGCTATAATTAAACAAAGGTTATCCTGCCATTTCCCTTGGTGCAAGGCTGAAACAATACCCATATATATTCCCACTATCAACGAAAAAGCCACTGCCAAAAGCCCAACTTTTGCAGATACTGGAAAAGATACACTTATTATACCATTTACTGTTCTTCCTGGGAAATGTAGAGAAGGACCTAAGTTTCCATGAACTAAATTGTTCAAATATGTCAAATATTGAGTTGAAAGAGGCTTGTCCAATCCCCATTTTCTCTCAAGGTTTTGTAATACTGCAGGTGGTAATTTTTTCTCACCTGTGAACGGACTTCCAGGTATAGCATGCATCATAAAAAAGGTTATAGTCACCACAACCCATAAGGTTATAACACTTGCAAGAATTCTTTTTAAGATATACTTTAGCATACTTATCCTCCAAATAGACATTAAAATAGTGTAATCATTTTCAAAAAAAAACAAATTCTGAACAAAAGACATTTTGCCATTAATTTGAATGAGCAGAACTATTTTTTATCATATTAACATAATAAAATAAGCTTGTCAATCAAGCAACTCAAGGGAAATGACACCATTTTAATAGACTAACTCTTATGAATTTTCAGATAATTAGATTTTTGGGTTTATATCTTTTTACTTTAGTATATTAAAGTGACAAGAATTATTTTAGAAATACATAGGATTTTTTTCAATATGGCTATATAATGTAGTAAACATTATATTAAAAGTGAGGGATATTGATGAGTCTTTTTAAAGGTTCTGGAGTAGCAATTATTACTCCTTTCAATGATAGGTTAGTAGATTTTAAAAGACTTGGTGAGCTACTCGAATGGCATATTGCCTCTGGTACAGACGCTATTATAATATGTGGTACAACTGGGGAAGCTTCAACCATGTCAGAGGTCGAAAAAAAGTCTACTATTAAATTTACTGTAGATCAGGTAAACAAGAGGATCCCTGTAATTGCAGGAACAGGTTCTAATGATACAATGCGTACTATAGAATTAAGCCTTTGGGCAGAAAGTATTGGTGTAGATGGTCTTCTCATAATAACTCCATACTATAATAAAACCTCACAACGAGGTATATACCATCATTTTAAAGCTATAGCTGAAAAAGTTAGCTTACCAATAATTATATATAATGTTCCCTCTAGGACAGGGTTAAACATTTTACCTGAAACCTTAAAGGAACTTACTGAGATTAAAAATATTGCTGCTGTAAAGGAAGCTAGTGGTGATATAAGTCAGATAGCAAAAATAAAGCTTCTATGCGAAGATAAACTTCTCATATATTCTGGAAATGACGATCAAACCTTACCTATAATGTCCTTAGGTGGAAGCGGTGTTATATCCGTGCTTGCAAATATTCTTCCTAAGGAGGTTCACGAGCTATGCAGCGCTTATCTTTCAGGTGATATTGTTAAAGCTTTAAAGATACAGCTATCTACCTTGGCTCTTACTAACGCTTTATTTATTGAACCAAATCCAATACCAGTTAAAACAGCAATGAATTTAATGGGTATGAAAGTTGGTGGCTTGAGACTCCCTCTATATGAGATGGGAGATAAAACAAAAATTTTAGAAGACGAATTAAAGGCTTATGGTCTTATATAAGCGTAGGGAGTAAAATTTGATTAATGTATTATTAAGTGGCTGCAGTGGAAAAATGGGAAAATCTGTTAAGCTACTTTCAGAAAATTATTTTAGCCTTAATATAGCAGCTGGAGTCGACAAAATAAAAGATACCTCAGATTTCCCTATATATGAAAATATTGGTCAATGCGTTGAGGCAATTGATGTAATTCTGGATTTTTCTAGACCAGATTCTTTAAGTGAGCTTTTAAAGTATGCAATGGAGAAAAAAATTCCTTTGATTTTATGCACTACAGGTTATAGTGAGGAGCAAATATTAGCAATTGATTCCAGTAGTAAAGTAGCTCCAATATTTCGCTCTGCTAATATGTCCCTTGGTATCAACCTTTTAAACAGAATATTAAAGATGGTAAGTCCTCTTTTATATGATAATTATGATATTGAAATAATTGAAAAGCATCATAACCAAAAAATGGATGCACCTAGTGGTACAGCCTTACTTCTTGCAGATACTATAAAAAATGAACTTAATGGAAATATAACCTATGTAAAAGGAAGAGATGGTATAAAAAAGAGGGAGCATTCGGAAATAGGAATACATGCCATTCGTGGGGGAAGCATAGTTGGCGATCACGAGGTGATTTTTGCAGGTCAAGGTGAAATCATAGAATTCAAGCATAGCGCCACCTCAAGAGATGTTTTTGCCACTGGAGCTTTAAAGGCGTGTGAATATATGTATAGAAAAGAACCTGGTCTTTATAGCATGGACGATATCTTGAAAGGGTATTTTGATTAATTAATTAGTCAATTTCAGTGACACACCGGTATTAAATTTACACGTATTTCCCTATTTCCGAAAAGCAGCTGATTCATTTCAGGGACACACCTGGCGAACAAGAATTGTGTAAAGCTACTATTTTCTAGTTGGAAAGCAGCAATTTTGATCGTAACATACGATGCAGGTATGTCCCTGTTCAGATTAAATCGGTAGTCTTATTTGATCGATTATCCGATATACCCTTTTATTCTCATCCAATTTTCAAGTCTTGAAAAGGCATCCTTTAATTCTGATCTACTATAGGCATAGGATATACGTATATAACCTTCTCCACCGATTCCAAAGGCACTTCCAGGAACGATAGCTACCTTGCCCTCAGATAATAGTGATTGGCAAAATTCTTCACTTGATAGACCAAACCTCTTTATTGAAGGAAAAATATAAAATGCTCCTCTTGGGAGAAATACCTGAAAACCTAACTCATTTAATCTTTTATAAACATAATCTCTTCTTTCTTCATATTCAAGAGACATTTCCTTAACCTCTGGTAAACAATATTTTAATCCCTCAAGCGCTCCGTATTGTGAAATTGAAGGAGCACAGGAAACACTATATTGATGTACTTTTATTATATCCTTTATAATTTTTTTTGAAGCACATACATAACCTAATCTTAATCCGGTCATGGAAAACATTTTTGAGAATCCGCTTATTAATATAATCTTATCAATTATATCCTTATATTGAGCTATTGAATTATATTCATCTTCAAAGTATAAGGAACTATATATCTCATCTGTTATAACCATGATGTCCTTCTCTTTTATTATTTCATGAAGAGCTTCTTTATTCTTTTTACTAAGAATTGCTCCTGTGGGATTAGAAGGATAAGAAAGAACCATTGCCTTTATGTTTTCAATTTTTAATTTTCTTTCTAAATCCTCAAGGCAAAGTGAGAAATCATTTTCATCTAAGGTATAGTTTATAACTTCTCCTCCAAGGATTTTTACTATACTTTCATAGGATGGATATGAAGGAGTTGGAATCAATACCTTATCCCCTGGATTTATAATGGTTGTAAATACAGTCATAAGACCTTCACTACCACCTACAGTTATACAGATTTCCTCTGGGGAGTATTCTATCTTAAAGCCATGTAAGAACTTACTTATTTCCTGTCTAAGCTCTATTATCCCTGGATTTGTGGTATAGACAGTTTTGTTTTCCTCAATCGCTTTAATCATAGCTGCTTTAATTGCAGCTGGTACCTTATAATCTGGTTGTCCTAGTGTTAAAGAAATAGCCCCAGGATATTCTGCCACCTTATTTGCGAATCTTCTGATACCTGATAATTCTATAGCTTTAACATTCTTTGCTATAATGTCCATTTGCTACCCCCAATCTAATACTCTATACCTAGTCTTCCTTATTTACAGTCATATTATATACTTATTATGTCAATACTAAAACTATTAACCCAAAATAAGACAAAACTCTTTCAATTTTATGATTTTTTTATTATAATTACTTAAAGGTTTTAATTGAAGGAGGAATTTAAATGGTTTATGATATGACGGATCCTTATGAAATAGCAAGATTTATAAAGGAAGCTAAGAAAACTACACCAGTTAAGGTATATGTCGATGGTAATTTTGAAGGTGTAAGCTTTGGTGAAATAGAACATTTCGGCTCTAATGGCTTCTATATATTATTTGGAGAAAGCAATGTAGTTTCTGGTTTTCTTATTGAAAACAGTTCCAATATCAAAAAGTACAAATTGGAATCTGACAGAAGAAATTCAGCTATCCCACTACTGGACTTATTAAATATAGATGCAAGGATTGAACCAGGCTCCATAATTAGAGATAAGGTAACAATTGGTAAAGGCGCTGTTATAATGATGGGTGCAGTTATAAACATAGGTGCAGAAATTGGTGAAGGTGCCATGATAGATATGAATGCAGTAGTAGGAGCTAGAGGAATAATAGGAAAGAGATGCCATATTGGAGCAGGTGCTATTATAGCAGGTGTCCTTGAACCCCCTAGCAAAGACCCTACAGAAATTGGTGATGATGTATTAATAGGTGGAAATGCTGTTATACTTGAAGGAGTTAAAATAGGAAGAAATTCTGTGGTAGCTGCAGGTTCTGTCGTAACAGAAGATGTCCCCTCTGGAGTGGTAGTAGCGGGTGCTCCAGCCAGAATAGTTAAAAGTGTAGATGATAAAACAAAAGCGAAAACCCAAATACTTGATGACTTAAGAAAATAGGATAATTTGAAAGTTTATTTTAGTAATCTTTGATTTACTCTTAGGATGTGATTTCTTGTTTAAACTTAACAAATTTGCTTTTATACTAATATTTGTTATAACTATTTTAATTGTGGTAATAGCTCTAATTATAAAATCTGATAACGCTTTTATATCTAACAAAACTACAATAAGCAATATTAGTCCTGACTTCTCAAGATCAAATAGTTCTGAAGAAGAAGGTTCTACATTGCCTTCAAGTGCTATAACCATTAGTTTAGTTGGAGATTGCACCTTAGGAACAGATGATAAATTTGATCCTTCTACAAATTTTACAAGCTTACTAAAACAAAACAATAATAATTATGCTTATTTCTTTAAGAACGTGGCAGAAATATTCAAAAATGATGACTATACTACTGCAAACTTAGAAACTACCTTTACTAAAACTAATGTAAAAAGTCCAAAGCTCTTTAATTTTAAAGGTGATCCAAATTATGCTCAAATACTAAACGATGGATACATTGAAGGAGTAAACATTGACAATAATCATATAATGGATTTTATGGGAAATGGCCTGAAGGATACAAAAGATGCCCTTACTGCAAAAGGTATAGATTATTTTGGACTAGGTTCAGTAGTCTTAAAAGATATTAAAGGTCATAAATTTGCATTCCTAGGATATTCCGGAGTTGAAGAGGATGATTCTTTCAATGAGAATAGTATTAAAACAATGAAAATGGATATCAACAAATTAAAGGAAGAAGGTTATATAGTAATTATCAACATACATTGGGGGCAAGAAAGTCAATATTATCCTAATGATACCCAAAAAAGAATAGGGCATATGGCTATAGATTGGGGTGCTGATTTAATAGTTGGCCATCATCCCCACGTTATAGAAGGGATTGAATTATATAAGGGTAAGTTCATTTGTTATAGCCTAGGAAACTTCTGTTTTGGAGGAAATTCAAATCCGCCAGATCAGGATAGTTTTATATTCCAAATAAAATTCAGTTTTCTTGGTGATGATTTCACCTCCAATCAAGCTAGAGTTATTCCTTGTAGTGTTTCCTCCATTAATAGTAAAAATGATTATTGTCCAACACCCTTAGTTTCATCTAAAAAAGAAAGTTTACTAGAAAAAATAAACAAGCTATCCTTTAACTTAAAAAATAAAATTACTGATCAATTTATATCAGTAGAATAATTTTATAAGGTAAGGGACGCACCTAAGGTACTTCTATTTGGAAAGGGACGCACCTAAAGGTACGTCCTTAATTTTATATATTTTTATAAATTTACAGTGGTATCTTCCTCTTCTGAGGAGGAGCCTTCTACTATGGAATCCTTACTTACCTTCTCCATCTTAGATATAGATACCTCATATGCCATCTTTTTTACAACTTCATCAGTTGTTATCTTTTTCTGGTATTCTCGGCTCTGAAGCCTTCCCCAAACTCTAAGATTATCTCCTATCTCAAGAGTCTGACAAAATCTTGAATTTCTTCCCCACGCAATCGTTGGTATATAATCAGATTTATTATAAGGTCTATTTACTGCTAAAAGCATATCTGCAATTTCTCTACCAAAGGGGGTAGTTCTATATACTGGCTGTTTACAGATATATCCATCTAAAAAGATTTGATTTGGGTTTTTGCTCTTTTCTATACAAATGTCTATACTTCGTGCAAAAACAGTTAGTATCAATTTATTAGTTCCGTCTACAAATTTATTATAAGATCTTAGTTGACCCTCCACCACCACAGATAAGCCAGGTTTTATCTCTAAATCCCCAACCAACCTTTCAGATATGGTAATTGACAAAACATCTTTAGCATCACTTAGTCTAGACACTCCTATGTTGAATAAATAAAAGCCCTCACCGTACATCTCATGACTAAATTCCAAATTTGATAAAATCTCACCTTCTAAATAAATCTTGTTATTTAACATTAAATTGTCCATCAGAAACCCTCTTCCACATTAGTTTTTATACTCTAAAATATAATTATTCTGATACTTTGCAAAATATTCATAAATTAATTTATCTTTTTTGTATATACACATTATAATACGAAATCGGCTTACATTACAACCATTATTTTACTATTTTGCTAACCATTTATTTGGACTCCAGATAAGTTTATGTGATAGTCCTTTTTATAAATTAGATTTGATACAGTAACAAAACTAAAACCCCTTTTAGATAATTCTTCTATTACCTTTGGAATATTAGCTGGTGTATATTTAGCATTATTATGAAATAATAAAATAGATCCTGCTTTTGCATTTTTTAATATTCTATCTAATTCCTTTTGTTCTCCTTGTTCTTTCCAATCTATACTATCAACATTCCACTGAATACAAAAATGTCCAGTAGCTTCAACAGCTCTAATAGCGTTACCATCATAGGCTCCAGATGGGAATCTAAATAAATCGATTTTTGCTCCTGTGAGTTTTTCTAGCTTATTATCTGTAATATTTACTTCTTGGGTTATTCTATCAGTTGATGCTTCAGTCATAATAGGATGGGTATCTGAATGATTCCCAATTTCATTTCCCCCCTTATAGATATCAATAACCCTTTCTGAATATTTATCTGCATATAATCCTAAAATAAAGAAAGTGGCTTTAACTTTATATTTTTTTAGGGTTGTAAGCAATTCTTCAGTGTTATCCTCTCCTCCAACACTTACATCAAAGGTAAGAGCTATTTTCTTTTCATTTGTTTCAACTGAATAAATAGGAAATCCATTTGCTTTCAAAAATACCCCAAGATTTCTCGAATTAAATAAGATGGTCATCAGAAGACAAACAATAATTACTGCTGCTGCCCCTGTTACTTTCCTTAATAAATTTTTGCTTATCATAGCTATATTCAATCCTTCTTTTAATCTTCCCATTTATAATTTATTTCCTAATTTCTTAAAATATGAATAGAAAAGGGTTTATAACATATTTATTTATAAAAAAATTCCTTCTAGCTATTAAATTTAATAACCAGAAGGACTGACTCAACTATTATTCAGATAAGTTTTTAATCAGAACTTTGTTTATCCTTTTTCTGTCACACTTTAATACAAAAAACTCATAATTCTCATAAGTTACTTTATCATTAACTTGTGGATATTCCTTTAGTTGTGAATAAATCCATCCCCCAATGGTATCAATATTTTCCGATTCCATGGAGATTTTTAGTAATTCATTTATATCATCAAGAATAAGTTTCCCATCCACAATGTAATTATCATCTTCAGTTTTAGTGATTTCGTCACCTTCCTCGTCAAACTCATCCTGTATTTCCCCAACAATCTCTTCTAAAATATCTTCAATTGTTACTAGACCAAAGGTTCCTCCATATTCATCTATAATAATAGACATTTGTGACTTATCTTTTTTAAATACCTTTAACAATTCACTTATAGACATGGATTCTGGAACAAATTTAATCTCACGAATAATACCTTCTATGTTTTCATTAATACCCTCGATTTTCTGCTTATATAAGTCCTTAATGTGTACAAAGCCAATAACATTATCTTTACTATCCCTGCATACTGGATACCGAGTTAGCTGTTCATCTAAAGCATATGCAATTATTTCCTCAAAGGAATCCTCGATAAAAATGCATGCCATATCAGTTCTAGGTATCATTATTTCTTTTACTGTTTTCTCGGAAAAATCAAATATATTATCTACAAAGGTTAATTCAGTTTTATCTATTAAACCATGCTTATAACTCTCTTCAACCAATAGCTTTATTTCTTCATCCGTATGAGCTGCCTCATGCTCGTCCTCCTGAGAAATGCCAAAAATCTTTAAAACTAAAGTAGTACTATGATTAAATGTCCACATTATTGGAAAAGTTATTTTATAAAACATTATAAGGGGTAATGCTGTAAACATAGCAATCTTTTCTGCATTAATAATCGCTAATGATTTAGGAACTAACTCACCAATTACAATATGAAACCCGGTTATAATTGCGAAGCCAAGGATAAAGGAAATTGAGTGTACCCCACTTTCTGATAGATGAAATAAATTAAATACAGGTGTTAGCATATCTGCAACTGCAGGTTCTCCTATCCAGCCTAGTCCTAAAGACGCTAAAGTTATTCCAAGTTGACACGCAGATAAATATGAGTTTAAATCTTTAACAACCTTTAAAGTATATCTTGCATTTCTATCTCCTTCAAGCACTAATGTTTCTATCCTAGACTTTCGTACTTTTACCATGGAAAATTCTGTTGCTACAAAAAAACCATTCATAAATACAAGTAAAAATACAATAATAATGTTCATAAGAATAATCATATATTAATAGTTCCCCTCCAAAGTGATTATAAATCTTTTACTAATACAATAACAGTTATGATTATACCATATATAATTAAAGTAACCTTCTTTTAATATTTCCATTTATATAAAATATTAAAAGGCAAGATTTTATGCTATAATGATTCTATCAATTTACTGGGGAGGTAATGCATGTTTGGTGAGAATTTTGATTTGGCAGAAAGCAAGCTGCTTATACTATATATATTTAGCAGAATAAAAAAGCCTTTAGCTAATTTTGAGATAACTGAACTGGTGCTTTCCAGTACACTGATGAACTATTTTTCCTTGCAAATTTATTTAAGGGACATGATAAAATCTAAGCTTATAATTGAAGAACCTAATGAGGATAAAGTAAAGCTTAACATAGCAAAAGATGGGGTGCTGGTACTAGACCTATTCTCGAAAAGGATACCTGATAATAAAAAAGAAGCAATAGATAACTATCTTCAAGGAAAATATGATATATCTAAATAGTTTATTAAAAGAGGGGATTAAATGTACAAGTATAAAACATCTGGTGTATGCTCAAAGGAAATAAACTACGACATTATAGATAATAAAATATTCAATGTCTCTTTTAAGAATGGTTGCAAAGGAAATCTTTTGGCACTTAGTAGTCTGCTTCAAGGTATGGAGGTAGAAGTTGCCTTAAATAAACTTAAAGGAATAAAATGTCAAGGTAATACTTCTTGTCCTGATCAATTTGCTAGGGCATTAGAGGAGTATTTAGCAAAGAAGGCATAATCAGAAATTGTTATGCTCATAGAAAATATGTCAAAAAAAGCTAGAAGCAATTGCCTCTAGTCTTTTTTTATGATTTTTCTCATGTCCCCTATAAGATGTAAGGAGCCACATATAAGTAATAAGTCCTCTTTCTTACATAGCTTTAAGCCAAAATCAAAGGCCCCTTTATAATCCTCAATTACAATCGAATTTTTATTATACTTTAATACTACCTTCCTCAAGCCCACACCACTTTCTGCCCTGTCGCTATGAGGGGCTAAGCATATTACTTCCTTTGCTAAGGGGGTAAGCTCCTTTGCCATTAAATCATATTCCTTATCTGATAATATTCCTAATATTAAATACATAGTTTTATATTTTACATATCTAGTTAAACTCTCTTTAAGCTTAAGTATTGCATCTATATTATGAGCTCCATCGATTATAACTAATGGATCTTTTCTCATAACTTCAAATCTACCTGGCCAAGTTACATCACGAAGAGAGGTTTCCACTATTTTTCTATCTAAAGCTACTCCAATAGATATGAGTACCTCTAAGGTGTAAATTGCGGTAGCCGAATTTAAGAGTTGATTTACTCCTAAAAGTGGTAACTTTATATCATAGATAAAATCATCTAAAGTTTTTATCTGAAGCTCTTGATAAAATTCCACATAGTTTACATCTATCAGCTTTACGGAAGCTTCTGGTACCTTTATAACCTGTGCATTTTTGTCTTTTGCTATATCTATTATTATCCTTTGGATAGCTTCGCTTTGGGGATATAATACTACTGGAGTATTTTCTTTTATTATTCCAGCCTTCTCCCTGGCTATCTCTTCTAAGGTGTTTCCTAAGATGTTCATATGATCCATGCTTATGGAGGTGATTGTACTAACTATTGGCTTTATAACATTAGTTGAATCTAATCTTCCCCCAAGACCTACCTCTACAACTGCAAAGTCAACTTTTTTATTGTAAAAATATAGGAACATAACGCAAGTTATTATTTCAAATTCTGTAGGTTCATCAATGCCATTGCTTAAGAGCTTTGAGACGACCTCTGAAACCTGAGTAATCATATCACTAAGCTCAGCTTTTTCTATATTCTTTCCATCTATTTGTATTCGTTCCTCAAATTCTTCTAAATAGGGAGAGGTATATAGTCCCACTTTATAGCCATTAGCGGTAAGAGCCTTTGCTATCATTATAGAGGTTGACCCCTTACCATTTGTGCCCGCCACATGAATAGTCTTAATCTTTTCATGCGGATTGCCTAGTAGCCTTAAAAGCTCTAAAACCCTTTCAAGGCCAGGCTTAATTCCAAATTTATTTCTATCTTGTATATATTCTCTAGCCGCTTCATAATCCAAATTTATCACCTGCTTAAATCTTCAATTCTCTTTAACACAGAATTGAGCATTTCCTTATAAGCTTCACCTTTCTCCTTCTCTTCTTTAACTACTGCCTCTGGAGCTTTACTAATAAACCTTTCATTTGAAAGCTTATTTATAACTCTGTCTATTTCTCCTTGAAGTCTTAGCTTTTCTTTATTTAATCTCTCCAGTTCCTTCGTTAAATCTATAAGATCTAAGAGAGGAATATACATTTCAGCTCCTGTAGTAACTACAGCTACAGCATTTTCAGGAACAGTATTTTTATCGTCTATAAAATCAACGCTGCTTACTGAGGCAAGTTTTTCAAAATATACTGCTCCTTCCTTAAAAGCCCCCTCTGCTTCCTTCTTAACTATTACTAAAAGCTTAGCCTTTCTTGAAGGCGGAACATTCAATTCTGTTCTAACATTTCTTATGCCTTTAATTGCATCGATTATATAGCCCAGCTTTTCTTCAATTACAATATCTACTTCCTCACCTACGCTCACTGGATATTCAGCTATGCAAATAGAAGAAGCATCTCCAATTATATGAGAATATATTTCCTCTGTGATAAAGGGCATTATTGGGTGAAGTAACTTTAAAGAAGTAAGCAATACTTTCTTTAACACCTTTAAAGTTGAACTTTTTAAGGCCTCATCCGTTCCAAACAGAACAGGTTTAGCAAGTTCTATATACCAATCACAAAATTCATTCCATATGAAATCATAAATCTTTTGAGAGGCAATTGCTATTTCAAATTTTTCAAGGTTATCTGTAACTTCTCCTACGGCCCTATTAAGTCTAGATAATATCCATCTATCTGCTAGAGTATATTGGTTATCATCATACTTATTTATTAGTTCTTCATCTAAATTCATCATTACAAAGCGTGAAGCATTCCATATCTTATTTGCGAAATTTCTCCCTGCCTCAACCTTTTCTTCTCTAAATCTAATGTCATTTCCTGGTGCATTACCTGTTACTAGCATAAATCTTAAAGCATCTGCTCCATATTTATCAATAATATCAAGAGGGTCAATTCCATTACCTAAGGATTTCGACATTTTACGTCCCTCAGAATCTCTAACTAAGCTGTTAAATATGACAGTATCAAAGGGGATCTTACCCATATTATGAAGACCTGAGAATATCATTCTAGCTACCCAAAAGAAAATTATATCGCTAGCCGTAACCAAGGTGTTAGTTGGATAAAAATAATCTAAATCCTCTGTTTTGTTTGGCCAACCTAGAGTTGAAAAAGGCCAAAGCGCTGAACTAAACCAAGTATCTAATACATCCTTATCCTGCTCTAGAATATGGCTTTTACATTTAGGACACTCATTGGGTGCATCGATAGCTACTATAACTTCTCCGCAAGCCTTACAATACCATACGGGTATCCTGTGGCCCCACCAAAGCTGCCTTGATATACACCAATCTTGAATATTTTCCATCCAATTAAAATAAATTTTTTCAAATCTCTCAGGAATAAACTTTATTTCTTTATTTTTAACAACCTTTATAGCATCCACTGCTAAGGTATCCATTTTTACAAACCACTGCTTAGATATTAAGGACTCAACAACAGTATTGCATCTATCATGAACGCCAACATTATGAACATGAGGAACTATCTTAACTAATAGTCCAAGCTCTTCTAAATCCTTAACTATTCTTTTTCTAGCCTCATATCTGTCTAAACCTTCATATATTCCACCAAAGCTATTTATGGAGCCATCCTCGTTCATTATATTGATTTGAGGAAGGTTATGTCTTTTCCCAACCTGATAGTCATTTATGTCATGAGCTGGAGTTATTTTAACAGCACCGGTTCCAAACTCTATATCTACATAATCATCTGCTATTATTGGAATTTCTTTATTAACTAAAGGCAACATTACAAATTTTCCTATAAGACTAGTATACCTGCTGTCCTTAGGATTAACTGCTATTGCAGTATCTCCAAGCATAGTCTCAGGTCTTGTGGTAGCAATTTCAATAAAGGCATCACTTCCTACAATAGGATACTTTATATACCAAAAGGAGCCTGCCTGCTCTTCATATATGTTTTCTGCATCTGAAATAGCAGTCTTACATTTAGGGCACCAATTTATTATTCTATTGCCTTGGTATATAAGACCTTCCCTGTAGAACTTTACGAAGACTTCTTTTACTGCCTGATTAAGATTTTCATCCATGGTAAAGCTTTCCCTGGTAAAATCTGCTGAGCAACCAAGCTTTTTTAGTTGATCCCTGATTCTAGCCCTATATTCATCTGTCCATTCCCATACCTTTTCTAAAAAAGCTTCTCTACCTAGCTCTGACTTTTTTATACCACTTTTTAAAAGCTCATTTTCAACTTTAACCTCAGTTGCTATGCTTGCATGATCTTCTCCAGGTAGCCATAGGGTGCTAAACCCTTGCATCCTTTTAAATCTTATAATAACATCCTGAAGAGTATTGTTTAACGCGTGGCCCATATGAAGCTTACCGGTTATATTTGGGGGAGGCATCACAATACTATAGGGTTTTTTACTTTTATCAACCGTAGGAGTGAAATACTTTCCTTCCTCCCACATTTTATAAATTCTTTCTTCAAACTCTTTAGGAGCATAATTTTTCTCTATATTGCTTCCATCTTCCATTTTTTATTCCTCCTTCTTTATAATAAAATAATTTTACAAATAAAAAAAACGCCTATCCAATAAAGGACGACGATATAGCGCGGTACCACCTTTTTCCTACATAAATATAGGCTCTTAATAAATAACGGATTAGACCTCCGTCCTTACTTACACAGAAATCTTTCAGTAAGGAAGCTCCAAAGCTACTTTCAGGGTTTTCATATAGAAAGCTTTCCAGCATATTAGCTTTCCTCTCTAAAATACTTAAATCCCGTACTCCTCTTTATCATTGCCTTTATTTTATTATAACGGTTCTTAATTATATGTCAATACCTAGTAGTTTCTCTCCCAGAAAACAGCTGATTCAAATCAGGGACACACCTGCAGAAATCGAGAGTATTGAAATTATCGCAAATATCAGTATAGCGATAAAGCCCTCTCTACTCGATTCAGAATCTGCAGGTATGTCCCTGTTCATATTAGATCGACAACAAAATATCTACCGTTCCAGCTTAACTCCCGACATCAATTCTACTAGTCTTCCTTATCTACCGAAACAAAGAATAATCTAATTCAGGGACACACCTGCAGGAATCGAGAGTATTGAAATTATCGCAAATTTTAGTATAGCGATAAAGCCCTCTCTACTCGATTTAGAATCTGCAGGTATGTCCCTGTTCAGCTTAGATCGACAACAAAATATCTACCGTTCCAGTTTAACTCCCGACATCAATTCTACTAGTCTTCCTTATCTACCGAAACAAAGAATAATTCAAATCAGGGACACACTTGCAGGAATCGAGAGTATTGAAATTATCGCAACTATCAGTATAGCGATAAAGTCTTCTGTCCTCGATTCAGAATCTGCAAGTATGTCCCTGTTCAGCTTAGATCGGTAATCTTGACTTACCGCTTCAGCTTAGAACGATAGTAAATATCTTCATTTAATTTTTTTATATTCCTTGGGAAATACTATTTATATTTGCTATGTCTACAACCATTACTTCCTTTGATTCCTCTATAGCTTCATATTGGAGATTCTTAAAGGCTACAGATAACATTAGCTTAATTCTATTAAGCTGATTAACCTCACTGGCTCCTGGATCATAATCTATGGCAGTAATATTAGCTCCTGGATATTTTCTTTTAAGTTCCTTTATTACTCCCTTACCAGTAACATGGTTTGGTAGACATGCAAAGGGCTGCATGCATATAATATTTTTAGCTCCTGTTTCAATAAGCTCCACCATTTCTGCTGTTAAAAACCAGCCTTCTCCAGTTTGATTTCCTAAGGAAATTATAGGCTCTGCTGAAGCTCCTAATTCACTTATGGTTTTAGGGGCTGTAAACCTTTTGCTTTTATTTAATGCCTTTTTCATATCTCTTCTATATGACTCTATGGCAAGTATTGCTGCATTGCTATAAAACTTAGCTTTGCCTGTACCAGATAGCTTGTCATGTTTATAATTAGCGTTATAAGCACAGTACAATAAAAAGTCAATTAGATCGGGCATAACTGCTTCGCAGCCTTCCTTCTCCATAATATCCACAACATTGTTGTTTGCAGTGGGATGAAACTTAACAAGTATTTCACCAACCAAACCTATCTTAGGTTTTTTCTCCTGGGTTATTTCCAAATTGTCAAAATCCTGAACTATTCCATTTATATATTTTCTAAAGGTAAGATAATTACCGTTTCTTGTAGATTCAAGGCATCTTTCTACCCATTTTTCATATAAGGCGTTAGCTGAACCTTTTACCTTTTCATAAGGTCTTACCTTTAATAAAACCCTCATTAGCGTATCTCCATATACTAAGGCTATCATAAACTTATGAAGTAGGGATGGGGTAAGCTTAAAGCCAGGATTTTTCTCAAGCCCTAAAGCATTTAAGGATATGACTGGTATATTATCTAAACCTGCATCTCGCATAGCTTTTCTCAAAAAAGCTATATAATTAGTAGCTCTGCAGCCACCACCAGTTTGAGACATCAAAACAGATACATTATTTAAATCATACTTACCTGATTTTAAAGCTTCCATAACCTGACCAACAACAATTATAGATGGATAGCAGGCATCGTTATTAACATATTTTAAACCTTCATCAACAGCATTTTTATCCACAGAGGGCAAAATCTCCACATTATAGCCTGAGGATATAAAAGCCTCCTGTAAAAATTGAAAATGTATTGGAGACATTTGTGGAGCTAAAATAGTATGCTTCTTTCTCATTTCCTTAGAAAATACTATTCTCTTAGGCGTCTCCTTATGCTTACGAATAACTCTTTTATTTTTATCCCTCTCGTTTATTGCAGCCCTTAAGGAGCGCATTCTTATTTTTGCTGCACCTAAATTATTTCCTTCATCAATTTTCAAGCTAGTATAAATTTTACTTTGATTATGGAGTATTTCCTCTACCTGATCCGTGGTAACAGCATCTAGTCCGCACCCAAAGGAATTCAGCTGTACGAGCTCGATGTTGTCCATAGTTGTTGCAAAGGTTGCTGCCGCATATAGCCTACTGTGGTAAACCCATTGGTCTACAACTCTTAAGGGCTTATCCATAATTCCAAGATGAGCTACAGAATCCTCTGTTAAAACAGCCATATCAAAGCCAGTAATAATATTAGGTATGCCATGATTTATTTCAGGATCTACATGATATGGTCTTCCTGCCAGGATTATACCCTTTTTACCTTCTTTTTTTAGATAAGCTATAACCTCTTCTCCCTTATGTCTCATATCTTCTTTAAATTTATTATCTTCTTCATAAGCTTTATCTACTGCAATGTCAACTTCTTCTTTAGTTAAATTAAAGAAGCTAAAATCCTTAACCATTTCTTCCTTCAAGCGTTTCTTGTTGTCAATTGGAAGGAAAGGATTCATATATCTGATGTTTTTTTCCTTCAATATATCCATATTTATCTTGATTACCTCAGGATAGGAGGTAACAATAGGACAGTTATAATGATTATCTGCACTAGCTCTTTCCTTTTGTTCATAGGGAATACAAGGATAAAAAATAACCTCTATCCCACGATTTATAAGATCCATTATATGCCCATGAACTAATTTTGCAGGGTAACATGCTGATTCGGATGGAATTGTTTCGATTCCAAGCTCATATAGTTCCTTAGAGGACCTTCTTGATAACTCTACTTTAAAGCCTAAGCTGGTTAGTAACGTGAACCAGAAGGGATAATTTTCATACATGTTTAACACCCTTGGGATTCCTATAACTCCACGTTTTGCGTCTTCAAGCTTAAGGCTTTTATAGGAAAATAGTTTTTTATATTTATAATCAAACAAATTAGGCACCTTATGATTATCTTTTATTTCAACTCCTATTCCTCTTTCACATCTATTACCAGTGATATGGTTTTTGCCCCCAGGAAACTCATTTACAGTTAGAAGGCAATTATTGCTACATAAGCCACACCTTCTCATAGATACCTTAGTCGTAAAACTTTCTAGTTCCTCTTCCTTGAGCAAAGTAGACTCATAACCCTTCACATATCTTTCCTTTGCAATCAACGCTCCACCAAAGGCTCCCATAATTCCTGCAATATCAGGCCTTATTGCTTCCCTTCCTGATATTATTTCAAAGCTCCTTAAGATAGCGTCATTATAAAAGGTTCCTCCTTGAACTATTATCTTTTCTCCTAGTTCCTTAGGATTCCTTATTTTTATTACTTTTAAGAGAGCATTTTTAATTACAGAATAAGATAAGCCTGCAGAAATATCTCCTACAGTAGCCCCTTCTTTTTGTGCTTGCTTAACTCTTGAATTCATAAAAACAGTACATCTAGAACCTAAATCCACAGGTTTCAAAGACTTTAATGCTTCCTGAGCAAACTCCTTAACATCAAACTTTAAGGAATGGGCAAAGGTTTCAATAAAGGATCCACATCCTGAGGAACAAGCCTCATTTAATAGTATACTATCTATCATTCCATCCTTTATCCTGAGACTTTTCATATCCTGTCCACCAATATCTAATATAAAATCTACACCTGGAAGAAAAAAATCAGCAGCCTTCCAATGGGCAACAGTCTCAATCTCCCCAATATCTACAGTTAACGCCGCTTTTAATAAGCCTTCTCCATAGCCTGTAACAGTTGAATTTACTATTTTTACATCCTTAGGAAGTTTAGAATAAAGATCCTTAAGAATTTTTATTGATGAGATTAAAGGACTACCTTCGTTACTTCCATAATAAGAGTAAAGAAGTGCCCCATCTTCGCTTATAAGGGCTGCCTTTGTTGTGGTTGAACCTGCATCAATGCCAAGGTAACTATTACCTATATAATCCTGAAGCTCAAATCTTCTTACTTTATGAAGACTATGCCTTAAGCTAAATTCATCATAGGCTTCCTTATTTTTAAATAAAGGCTCCAGCCTTTCAACCTCAGTTTCAGAGGATTTCCTTAGATGAGCTAACCTATCTTTTAATACACTAAAAAGAACAGGCCGTTCATTCTTTGAGGATAAGGCTGCACCTATTGCTACATATAGTTGAGAATTTTCCGGAAATATAATTTGCTTTTCTGTAAGGCCTAAGGTTTCTATAAACCTTTTTCTAAGCTCTGATAAAAAGTAGAGGGGACCCCCTAAAAAAGCAATATTTCCTCTAATGGGTTTACCACAAGCAAGTCCACTAATTGTCTGATTTACTACTGATTGAAATACGGATACTGCAATATCCTCCTTAGCTGCGCCTTCATTTAGTAAAGGCTGTATATCAGTTTTAGCAAAAACTCCGCAACGAGCTGCTATTGGATAAATCACCTTATAGCCCTTTGCAAGTTCATTTAAGCCAGCTGCATCTGTCTGGAGTAGTGATGCCATTTGATCTATAAAAGCACCTGTACCGCCTGCACAGGTTCCGTTCATCCTCTGATCTATACCACCATAAATACCCGCGGCTTCTTTCCCTTCAAAATAGGTTATTTTAGCATCTTCCCCACCAAGTTCAACTGCTACATCTGTTTCAGGTATAAGATCTTCAACAGTTTTTGTACTAGCTATTACCTCTTGAATAAAAGGAATATCTAACCACTTTGATACAGAAAGTCCCCCGGACCCTGTAGCCATTATAGTTATTTCCGATGATTTATATTTATCATAAGCTTCCTCTATTAAGCTTATGATAGTCTTCTTGATATCTGAAAAATGTCTTTGATATTTGCTATATAAAATTTTATCTTCCTTATCAGTCACAACGATCTTTACTGTAGTGGACCCGATATCCAACCCTAGCTGTAACCTATCTTCCATATTAATCTACCTACTTTTCTATAATATTTATGAAGAGTAACTCATATTCTATTATATATCCTTGTTCGTGTTTATTCAACTGACTTTATTTATGAGGTTTACCATTAATAAATTATTAATTTTATTGTATATATATAACAATTATGGATATAAATTATAAAGTCTGAGAATATAGTTAAATACAAATTTATACTGGAGGGTCTACCATGGATTATTTCGAAAAAGCAAAGGATATGTATTATACCCAAGATTATAAAGGTGCTCTTTTTCTTTATCAAAAAGCCCTAGAAGAAAGAGAAAATATAACAGCAGCTCTTTATAACTGTGGTGTATGTTTAATAAAGCTTAAAGACTATAAAGAGGCTATTCCTTTATTTAAATCAGCGCTTATAAGAAGAAGCGATAGCAAATATTATTTTAATCTAGCATATTGCTATGCAATGCTTAAGGATAAGAAAAAAGCATTGATTTACTTTAATTCTTCCTGGGCTCTTAATCATGAAGATACAGATTGCGATAAAGCAATAAAGTTGCTTCTTGAAAATCATAAATAATGATCAGAAGGTACCTGCTATATCTTGAAGTTTATGATCTAGATTAAACCTTCTTGAATCAAAATAATTACCGCCCTTATAAAAGGTAGTATCAACATTTATCCATCTATTTTCCTCTACCAGATAAACTTGATTCCAAGCATGGCTTACCCAGCTTACTCCGTTAAAGCCCTCCCCTGTTATCAATCTAACCTTTATGTTGCTCGCTCTACACATAGCTATATAAAGACTGGAATAATCTAAGCATATACCTTTTCCTGTTTCATAAGTTGGGATGGCTCCTGATTTAATACTATAATCATTGTTTACAACCTCTTCAGCTTTAGTATTGTCATAGCTAATGTTCTCGCCTACCCAATCATATAAAATTTTAGCTTTGTCTTTAGTTATACTTTTACCTAGGCAAAGTTTTTTTGAAAAGCTATCTATATTTTTATTAGACTTTACCGCTTCATCCAAAGTGACCCCATTATAATATACAATTACTTCACTTGAATTTATGCCATTAGTTGAACCTTTTTTTTCAACAACTTTCAAGGAATTATTTATAATACTAGGTAACTGTCTTGCAAGATTGGAATTTGTAATGGGAATGATTAATTCTTGACAAAAATAATTATATACTGGAGAGTTTGTAAGATCCTTATTGAAGGTTTTATTCATATTGAATAAAGATAAAAAGTTTAATAAAAACACTATAATTATTAGATAACAAAGAGCTTTTGGTATTGAAAAAATAGCTCCTAATATTCTTCTTATCCACTCACTCTTATTAGATAAGTTCTTATCTAACCCATCAAATAAAGGAAATATTGTTTTTTCACAAATAAAGTCCAAAATAATAACCATAAGTTTATAAATAGTGAAAATACAAATTGGCATTATTATAATAAAAATTAACTGTGGCTTATTATCAAAATATTTAAATATATCCTTTGAAATGTTTTTGTAAATTATAGAATAAAGTACTCCTTTGTGTTCTAGAAAGGTGATCTTTGAATAATAGATACCTATTAAAAATCCAATTATAAAGGAAATATCTCCATTGATACCCTGCAAATCCTCTTTTACGCTTCTAGAGGAGAATTTTAATATAAACCCTTTTATAATAGGATACAAAAATACAACAAATATTAAAATCGTAATATAGTTCAAATTATTTGCTCCTTTTCAAAACTATTAGCTCCAGGCTTCAAACTCTTCCTTTAATATCTCTGAAACAACCTTCTTTATAATATCATGTGAATACCCTTTCCTAGTTAGGAACTCCCCTAGCTTTTTATACAACTTATTCTTATCCGTTTCACTTTTCTTTAAAGTATTATACTTTTTTAATGCTAAGCCTTTTGCTAAATCTTCTTCTTGAGCCTCCTCAATTAAGGCTAGTCTACTCACTATAATATCCTCAGGTATCCCTTTAGCTAAAAGGTTATATTTAATCATTCGCTTTCCTTGACTCTTCATTTTGCACTCTATAAATCTTTCTACATAAATATTATCATCGATTAAATCATATTCTTCTATAAAGACTATGATTTTTGATATAGTGTCCTTATCATAGCCCTTTGTTTTCAATTTATCAATAATTTCTTTTTTTGTTTTACTATACACTTCAATTATTCTTAAAGCATAATCTTTTCCTTTGTGATAGTTATCCGCCTCTGCAATAGCTTGTATTTCCTTAAGTTCAATTTCATCGTCAACATGCAGTTTGCACTTATAAACTACCTCAAGGCTTGCAGAAAAGGAATATTCCTCGTCCACATATACGTTTACTCTATCCTTATTTCTTGTACTTTCTATTTTAGTAATTTTAGATTTCATTTAGCACTTCCTATTTTGTCTAATTAGGTCGTAATATATGGATGGTAGGTTCCCTTAATACTATTTCTGATACCTTATAAATATCCTCAGCTTCTATATCATCTAGATTTGTCATATCCTCTATAAATTCATAAATACTTTCTTCATCGATCTTTTGATGAAGAACATAATTACTAAGATCCGTGGCATCCTCAATAGTAAAGTAAACAGCAGTTTTTAACACCTTTTTCATTAAATCAATAACTTTAGCATCAAAGATAATCTCCCTATTGACTATAGCGACTATTGCTTCATCTATTGATGCAAGAGCTTCTTCTATATGATTTTCACTTACAGAGGTATAAATATATAAGGTTTTTACTTTATTAGTTATATCCATTTGTGAAAATACATCATACGCTAAACCCTTTTCTTCCCGGAGGCTCCTAAAAAGAATAGAATTTGCACTCTCTCCCAGCCTATGATTCAAAATCTTCAAGGCCAATTCTTGTTTCCTATCCAAATTATGAAAGGTATATATATATATAATTGTGCTTTGTTCTATATCCTTTTTATAAGTAATTTTTTTGCAAGGGTAATTTTCTTCAACAATTATATCATTTCTTCTAAAATCTTTCTTTTCCCAACTCAAGAAATATTTGTTTATTATTTTAATAATATCCTTATGTTCAAAAGGAGATACAATAGAAATATAGCAATTATTTGGAACATAAAACATTTTATAATATTCAATAAGCCTAGCTTGATTAAAGGAATTAACTGTTTTTTCATCTCCTATAGTATCAAACCTTAGGGGGCCCTTAATAAATGCTGCCTCTTTACTTTTCTTAAAGCTAAGATCCTCTATATCATCCTTGGTTGATCTAATCTCTGCTAAAATAACTCCTCTTTCCTTTTCAATCTCATCACTCGGAAAACTTGAATTAATTAGCATATCAGATAACAGCTCAAGGGATTTTTCAGTTTCTTCCGCTAGTGCAGTTATACTATATACTGTTGAATTATGATCTGTATAAGCATTGTACTCTCCTGCTCTATCCTCTAGTTCATCATTTAATGTCTTATTATCCCTATGAAGCGTGCCCTTAAAAAGCATATGCTCTATAAAATGAGATATTCCCTTATTTTCGTCAGCTTCATATAAAGATCCTATTTTTACACCAATATGAATAGCCGTTACATTAGTATTCCTTTTTATCGTACAAATTTGTATTCCATTTCCCAAAACAGTTTCAAATGCATTAAATCTAGTTTTCTCCATAAAATCTCCTATAATATTGAATAATATCAAAAGTAATGTTATTACTTCTACTATTATTAAGAATAAATACAATGTATCATATTTATTTTAAATTGTATATGGAATATACCTTAAAAATTAGCAATATTAATTCTTTATAAGCTATTATTTAATTGGAGTGAAATTAGTGTCAAAATTTACAAAGATAGTTATTGTTTTATTATCCTTACTATTTATAGAAATGATAATTATATATTTTAGCTTTAGCCATAATGTTTTTGCCTCTCCCAATTATAATGATAAGTCGCCTATTTTGTTAATGGTAGATGTTTCTTCAAATATTCTATCTGTTTTTCAAGATGGGAAAGTAATTAAGACCTACAATATTGGGGGAGGAAAAACCTCCACCCCATCTCCAATAGGAAATTGGCAGATTATAAATAAGGGTACTTGGACTGGAGGGTTTGGTGGCAGATGGATGGGTCTAAATGTCCCCTGGGGTACGTATGGTATACATGGTACTTTACGTCCAAATTCTATTGGTTGGAATTCTTCTCATGGTTGTATACGTATGAATAATAAGGATGTTTCAGAACTTTATGATATGGTTAAGATAGGTACTATGGTAATGATATGGGGTGGTCCTAATGGTAATTTCGGAAATAATTTCCGTCGTATAAAACCAGGAGATATAGGCTCTGATGTTTATGAGGTACAAATAATATTAAAAGAAAAAGGATATATTAATGGTGCTGCAGATGGAATATATAGTGAAGATATGAGAAATATAATCCATAAATATGAAAATGACAATATGCTTCCTATAAATGATATTATTGATTTAAAATTTTACAAAGAATTGGGAGTTTATCTGATAGATTAAAAATTGGTGGACATTTTTCTTTAGGATCATATAAAGATATAACTGTTAACTATCACTCCCAAAAGTCCCCAAGCCGTGCCAAGTATAGCACCGGCTATTACATCCCGTGGATAGTGCATCCCTACATATATACGTGTGATACCAACTAACAATGCAATGGCATATAGCCCTAAACATCCGTAAACATTAAAATGATAATATTGTAACAACAATGTTGCCATGAAGAAGGACTGGCTAGTATGTCCACTTGGGAATGAACGACCACTAGCTCGTGAACCTACAATGCGTATATTTTTTAGCCTAATATATGGTCGAGTTCTGTGAATAAGAACTTTCATAAGTTGAACAATCAGCCCTAAGGTCAAAAGGCCCAATATTAGCTCAAAAGCTAAAAGAGAGTTCCCTCTTAAAAACAAGATCAAGGCAACCATCAAAGCAAAAATGAAATTACCAATTTGGGTAAAACCCAGCATTATATAATCAATCCAAGGTAACCTTCGCCCATGCATATTAAAATACATAAAAACCCAAACATCTATACGCTGACCGATTGACCATACCAGAGAGACCGCTACTAAACTGAAACCCAGCACCAAGATAACTAAAGTCCTTTGTGCTTTTAAACTTGACCAGATAACTTCCCATGTATAATATGGCATTAATTTCAAAAGTATCACTAAAAAAACTGTCATGCCAGTTATCCAGAAAATATGTGAAACATGACTTATTCTATTTATGATTTTCTTCCATAACCCATTAATTTCAAGTTCAGGTATCTTGATTTCCTCAGATTTTATTATATCTTTATTTTTCAAGGCTTTCACCGGACTCATTTAACTCATTTGGTGATGTTCCAGCCATTATAGTCAAAGCATGTTTACGTACTTCTATTCGAACCGAACCCTCTCCAATGCTTATCCCATCCGCCATAATAGGCATAGCAGGATTAGTATTAATTATTACTTTGCGTACCCTGAAGTGCTGAATACGAGAATCCTCCTGCTTACTCGTTCCTGGTCCTTTAATAACATAACCCATCAAATCAAGTTTTGATAAATCAGCAAAAAACAACACATCCAGTAAGCCATCATTATACGAATCTGGAGAACCAACTTGATAATTGAGACCAACAAAGGGCATGTTTGAAACTAATACTATATGTCCTAACTTTTGGATTTCCTGTTTATCCTCTAGCAAAAGATGTATCTCAGAGGGCGGAGTGGTGGTCAACGATGTGAGAAAATCGCCTAATCGTGCAATATTACCATGCTGAATATCATCTCCAGCTGAAAAAAGTGTTGAAAACAAGCCTACTGAACAAAGCTCTATAAAAGGTGTACTTATATCTTCACAAGTACTGATGCCAATATCTACTTTTATACGTCGTCCCTTTCGCAAAATAGCAATTGCCTGAGGAATATCTGTCGGGATACCTAAGCTAAGTGCAACATTGTTTCGTGTACCCGCTGGGATAATGCCAAAGGTAGCTTTTTTACCAATCATGGCTCTAGCAACAGAAGATACTGTACCATCTCCACCGCAAACGACAATCATACGAATTCCATCTGCAATTGCGTCCTTCACCACTTCAGTAAGATCACAATCCGGTTCAATCAAATAGGGTTCAGGTATAAGCTTCCAGGCCTGCATTTCTTTAATCACATCCATGAGCTGCACTGGTGATTCATCATTTGACCCAGCTATAGGATTAAAAATTAGTTTAACTCGCATAGGTTGTTTGTTTGTATTCTGTGATACCATATTATATTCCTCCATGAATTCAGAAGTTGACCAAATGAAATATCAAAGATTTTGTTCTTTAAATTTATCAAAGTTCTTTGCTATAGTCCAACCTATTGTTTCTGTAACTCCGGCTGCTGTTGTAGCATTAAACAGGTTTCCTATGCCTGGTATCCAACCAACTAGAACTTGTGAGATTCCTCTACCTACCATAGTTGCAGTAGTCGTAGCTAGAAATGTTTTTGCAACAGTTTCAGATAGTTCAATACCAAAGACGGCTCCTAAAGATAAAATCATTCCAGCTTGCATAGGTACGATCATAGCATTGTCGGATCCTGGTAATTGAGCTAACCCCGCTCCTACCGCCGCGGCTCCGGTGGAGGCAGTATGGATTATTAGATGACATTTTTTTTCTTGTTCTTTATTCATTTTGTTTTACCTCTATTTTTATTAAAAATATTTTAAAATTTATAAAGTACAAGACTTTCTTGCACCTAAATAAAAGCAAACATTTTTTGCATTCTAAAATCTCAGCTTACCACAGTTAATATAAAAGCACAAATACAATATCAGGGATAGAAGGGAGCTCCCTAGTTTTGCAGCAACATTTAGATTACTATAACCCCAATCCATTGATTCCCTAGTTTTGCAGCAACATTTAGATTACTATAACCCGAATCCATTGATTCTGCTAGTGGTTTCGGGTATTTTTATTTTATATTTTAGTCGTAATTGTATAGCGTATTAAATCGTATTATGGTATAATATAGGTAATATCAAAGGACGGTGTCGCGAATGTATCTAAAAAGAACTCCTCAAAAATCCGGAAGAATTTATGTATCTATCGTCGATGGCTACTATGATAAAAAGAAAAAGTGTTCCAGACAGATTACTTTAGAAAAACTTGGTTATTTAGATGAACTTGAAAAAGGATACGATGACCCTATAGCTTTTTTTACTAAAAAAGTAGAAAGGTTAAAAGTGGACAAGTGTCTTCAGAATGCTCCTATTTCCTTTGATTTTTTTCATACCGACAAAATCGAATTAAATTCTGAATTCAGGAAAAACTTTGGTTATTCCATTTTAAGTTCCATTTACCACGAACTAGGTATACACACCTTTCTCATTAACAGACAACGCCATTCCAAAGAAGAATATGATGCCAATGCGATTATGAAGATGTTAGTATTTTCTAGACTTCTTGCTCCTGCTTCCAAAAGCAAATCTTATGAGGACAGAAATCGTTTCTTTGAAAAAGATAATTATTCTTTGGATGATGTTTATCGTTGTCTGACGTTTCTGAACAAATATAAAGACAATCTTCAACTTTGGATAAATGATAGAATCAAAGAGTTCTATGGAAGAGATACTAGCCTTGTTTATTATGATGTGACCAACTACTACTTCGAAACCGATAAAATAGATGAGTTCCGGAAAAAAGGAGTATCTAAAGAACACCGTCCAAACCCAATTGTACAGATGGGACTCTTTATGGATAACAATGGCCTCCCTGTCACCTATCAGCTCTTTCCAGGCAACACCAATGACTGTCTGACCTACCGTCCAAATCTTTCACGTATCAAAAAAGATTACGGACTTGGCAAAGTTGTTGTAGTAGCAGACAAAGGAATGACTACCGGTGATAACATCTGGTATAACCTTTCCGCTGGAGATGGCTATGTTTTCAGTATGTCAATCAGAGGGGCTAATAAGGAGCTAAAGAGCTATGTCTTAAACCAAGATGGCTATGAATGGTTTGGAAGCGAATACAAAAGGAAAGATCGTCTTTATCCCCGTACCATACAAGTAACCACTTCCACCGGTAAGAAAATGGAAAAGAGCGTAGATGAAAAACAGGTTATATTTTATAGTGAAAAGTACGATAAGCGTGCGAAAGTAGAACGTGCTGGGGCTATAGCAAAAGCACAGGATTTAATTTCTAATCCCGGTAAATATACCAGTGCAACTTCACACGGGGCTGCAGGGTATGTAAAAAATATAGATTTTGACAAAGAAACCGGCGAGATACTAAAGCCTAGTAAAGCTTTAGAATTAGATTATCAGAAGTTAAGCGAAGAAGAAGCTCTTGATGGATACTACGCCATCATAACAAGTGAATACAAAGAATCTTCTGATCGTATAATTGAAATGTATCGTGGATTATGGAAAATCGAAGAATCCTTCCGTGTCACTAAAAGTGACCTAGAAGCAAGACCTGTATTTGTTTCTAGAGAAGATCACATACAGGCCCATTTTCTTACCTGTTTTGTGGCATTGGTCATTGCAAGAATACTTGAAATGAAAACAGAACACAAATACAGCATTACTCAGCTTCTTGAAAGTTTGGTAAAAGCAGAATGTACATATATTCAACAAAACTATTATCTGTTCGATTATTACGATGATATACTTATGGACATTGAAGTAATATTTGGCATAGAATTTTCTAAAAGGATCCGAAGTTTAGGGGAAATAAAAAAAATATTAGCAGATACAAAAAAATCAGAAAATACACTATGACTTTATGACAAAAGCAAACAGCCGTTAGGCACTGTATTTACAACGGCTAACGGCTGTTTGTTCGTCTATTTTGCTGCAGAAGTCAGGATATGTTCTCCAATAATATCACTATAATTTACAAGAATCAAGTTTTCTACCGTTTTACTAAAACACATATAGGCTCGATTTACTATGAAATATTGGGTTTTCCGTGAGCATTGTAAATAAATTAGTTAATAAAAAATGAGACGAGGTAATTCCCTCGTCTCATTAATTTTAATTAATTAATTTTCCCGTCCCAATTGTTTATCTTAGTCTTAACATTATTTATTATCTCGTCCCCTTTTTCCTTTGTAAACTTGCCCTTAGAAACTGCATCATTTATCTTAACCGAAGTTTGATCAATGATATAATTTTTAACCTCTGCTGGGGACATATTTTTCTTTTCCTTTGCTAAATCATAAATTGTCTTTCCCGATTTTTTAGCTTCCTCCATGTCCTGAGGTGTTAATCCCAGATATTTTCCAATCATGAAGTTAGGTCCCATGCCCTTTTTCATCTTAAGCTTACCATCCCATTTTTCAAGCTTAGCTTTAAAGGCTGCAATTTTAGCATCTCCTTCAGCTTTTGTAAGCTTTCCTGAAGTAACTACCTCATTTATTTTAGTAGTTCTTTCCTTTAAGATAATAGCCTTTACTTTATCCTCTGAAAATCCCTTTGCTTTCGCTAAATCAAAGATGCTCTTACTAGATTTCATACCTTCCTTTAACTCATCTTCCGATATTTTTAGCTCCTTCATAATATCTGGTGAGAAAAAGCCCATCCTAGGATGTCTATGTCCAGCAGTATTTTCAGTTAAAGTAGCTCCATCTTCTCCCTTTGCATAAGCAAAGGTGCTCATGCTTAAAGTTAAAATAAAACTTAAAGCAAAAATTTTGGTTATCATTCTTTTTTTCATAACTATACCTCCATGTTAATTAGATTCTACAAAATTATTATTACCTAAATTTCAAAAATAAAAGTTTCTAAATATTAAGTATTTATTAATTTTTTCGCTTAGCCTAAATATAGGAAAAAAGACCCCCTCAAATTGTACGTTACAATTTAAATGGGCCTTTTGATTTTATATTTTTAAAATTAGTTTAAAAATTCTTTGTAAATAACTTTTTCCGCTATCTTCCCAAGTACGGAATATCCTCCATCTATAGAAATATCCATATCCTTATACCCTGTCATTTTCCAATCCCATATACTATAGCCATAAAGCCATTCTAATCCCTCACAGGCTTTAAACAATATACGGAAAAACTCAGCTTGTTCTTCTTCACTTACAGGTTTTGTTGCTACAATTGTCCAATCATTTGGAGCAATCCTTGATCCCTCTGTGGAAGGACATCCAGTTTCAGAAAAGAAAAATGGCATATCGAATTTATCTACAACGGCTTTTATCCTTTCTATTTGTTTATCCCAATCTGGGAAAGGATAGTAGCCAGAAGCTGAAATTACATCTAAAGCATCCCACCAACTAACATTGTGCTCTTGATATTTGTCGCAGTTATAAGTAAGTAGACCTGAATAAACATCTCTTAAATTGCTGATAACTTTTCTCCATTCAAAGCTTCTATGATCAGTGCTTACCATTTCGCAACCTATAATAATCATGTCCACTTTTTCCTTTTCGCAGAATTTTCCATAGCTTACCATATAATCCGTATAGTTTTTAAACCAATCCGACCATTTTGGCTCGCATGGAACATCCTCATCAAAGAAATGAATATATCCTCTCCAATAACCATCTTTAACATTAACCATAGGTTTTAATATTGTCTTTAAACCCTTTGATTTTGCATAATTAATTAGAATGGAAAGCTTATCCTCCTTAAGAGTACGTGGACCTTTCCAATCTATGTCCACCGAATAGGTATGATCCTGCAAAGCTCCAAAGGCAAAATTCACTGTGTTTATACCACATTTTTCAATCATTAGATCAATTTGTGCTTTCCCTTCCTCAACCATTACTTTTTCACCATCATAGCAGGTGAAATTGAACGATTTAATTTTCCAGAGTTTTTCTAAAATTGATTTTTCCATAAACGCCCTCCTAATATGTAATATTAGGAATATTATAAGTCTTATTTCTTTAATCTTCAATAATAAATAGGGGACGGTTCACAACTTTTCAGTTCAAGAAAAGTTGTGAACCGTCCCCTATTCTTATTCTAGTTTTCTTCAAAGTCATAAATGAGCTTAGCTATATGTCCTATTACCTCAGGTGCAATATTTTCGTCCACTCCCTTTGACATTACAGCCAAAATGAATAGTTTATTTGCGTATATTATACCTATATCATGGATTGCACCTGTCTCTGTTCCAATTTTATGAGCTATAACAATATTTGATGGCAATTCGCTACTGATTCTATCATTATATATAGTATTTTCAAGATAAGATAAAAATTCATTTCCTTCAGCAGGATGAAGCGTACTGAAATCAATAACAGCATTCATATACATTGCCATATCTTTAGGATTGGATACATTTCTAGTAGTATCAATTTCATGATTAACTATTGATTTTCAAAGCTATGAACCTTATCAATTCCAACATACCTTAATAGCATATTTATTGCCACATTATCACTTTGTTCTATGGATAACCTTTGAAGCTCTTTAATTGTATACTCTTTTCCATAGCTTTCATATTGAATACTGCCTGTCCCAGTTTCAAAATCAGTAGCAGTATATTCAATAGATGTATTGGGGTCAATTTTCCCCTCTGCTATTTGAGTAAATATATAAAGGTTTATAGGTACCTTAACTGTGCTAGCCACAATATAAATATTCTATTCATTTATTCCAAACTCAATATCATTAGATAGACTTTTAAAATAAACCCCATATTCTCCAGTTAACCCAGATAGATAATTGTTTATATTAGATATAAGTCCACTATAGTCCTTATAAGAGTCAATGGATATGGGCTTGTCCATATTGTTTGAATATTCACTATTACTATTCGTGGCTCCTAGTAGATTAAGGCTTACTGTGTTTTTCACGGAACTATCACCTGAAGCTACCTTTAATTCTAGTGGAGTATCCGATAAAACTCTTTCATTCTTAAAAATAGAAATCGAACTGACTACTATGAATGTAATAAGAATAACAAAAATATACTTTCTTCTCACTTTCTCACCTACTCACATTTATTTTATCAATCATATGTGTAGGTTTAGTGTCAATTAAGCAAAGTAATTGTGATATAACTGTGATGCAATTGTGAATTATTTATTGAAATAATTTGTTCTAATTATCAAATCAGCTATGGTAAAGGATTGATTAACATTGTTAATTTCAGCTGAAGTTAGTGTCTCTTTTCCAACAACTACACCATCATTTAAAATTGCATAGTTCCTGTTAGTATTTAATAAATCTCTACCCATAGAAGTATTTTCGTATTTTTCCTTGTCAATACCGAATAGATTTGCAATTGTAGGAAGAACGTCCACCTCTCCTCCTACTGTATTTACAAGTTGTCCTTTAGACCCCTTACTATATATTATAAATGGGACCTTTAGGTTGTCGTCCCACCAACTTTCATATTCCTTAAGATTATTTATCTCATCACCATAGTACTTGTGAACGCCTGTATGATCACCGAAAATAACTAGAATAGTATTATCTAAAACATTCTTTTTATCGAGTTCGTCTACGAACTTTCCTATCTGCTCATCTGCATAATTTACGCTTTGGAAATAAGCTCCCATATGAGTACTATCAAATTCCTTTGACAATTTAAGGTTCTTCATATTATCTGGGAGAACAAAAGGTATGTGACTGGAAACAGTAACGGTATAATAATAAAAAGGTTTCTTTACTGTATCTATCATAGTAGATATTTGAGAAAAAAAGCTTTCGTCAGTGAGTCCCATCCAGAATTTTTCTGTGTTTTTAAAATCTCTATAATCAAGTTCTTGATCAAATCCAAAATTCTTCAAAGCCTTACTTATATTCCATATATTTCCATCTGAAGCATGAAGTGTACTACTGTAGTAATTTTCTACTTTTAAAATATCCGAAAGAGTATTGTAACTGTTGTTTGGAAACCTAAAGAAAGTACTCCCTCTTCTAACTGGAAGTACTGATGCATTTACCATGAGGTCTGCATCCCCACTATTTCCAGTATTTACTTGTTCATAAAAGTTATCAAAATACATACTATTCGCAAGCATCTTATTTAAATTAGGAGTTAACGTTTGTCCTTCGGATTTTTGATTTATAACAAAGTTCTCTAAGGACTCAACTTGGATAAATATTAAATTTTTCCCCTTATATAATCCTTTATCTTTAACATTTGTTATATCCTCATTTTTAAAGCTTAGCCAATTCTTTACTTCTGTTTCTTCCTTTGCGGTAATTACATGATGCATATTATCTTGAATAAACAATAATGTGTCATAAAAATGATACCCGATAGGTGATAAATTGACCATTGTTGAACTTGGAAGAAATTGAGTTTTAAAAAGTATACGCCCATTATATTTTTCTCCATTGTTATCGTAGGTAAAATGCAAAATAGAAATATAAGCAATTGGAATTATTAAATAAACTAAGAAGATTTTTATATCCCTTTTTTTAGAACTGTATCTTTTTTTAAATAGAAAAACTATTAAAATTATAATTATGCTGTCTGCAATAAAAATAATATCTATAGGCCTAGCCATTGCAAATACTGCTCGAGATAGGTTGTTGAGATTTTGAGTTTCCCCTAAGGAATGCAAACTCAAAAAATCTTGAAAAGCTCTGAAATACCATAAATCCGCAATAAGCATAATAGAATATATCAAATTAATTATTCCAAAAACGTAAGGTCTTTTCTTTTCAGAAAAAATAAAAGCTATACTTAAAATTATTAATATAAAGAGGACAAGCAAATATGTATTACCATAAATAACCTCATTTAACTTAATTCTTATTGATGAAGCATTGGAGGTTTTAATAGCTCCAACAAATATAATGGTTTCAATAAGCATTGAAATGAATACAGCGATGCCAACGATATCCTTTAGAAAAGCTCCAACCTTAACGCAAATAAATTTATAAAAACTATTTGACTTAACTCTCTTTAAATTCATAGAATGCACTCCTAACCTTGATAAGATTAAACTTGATATAATAAAGCCTAAATTAATAATTCCCTATTGCCTAGTCTAATCGAAAAATATAATTATATTCTATTAACTATATTTTCCACATTTCTAATTATATCAAGGAGAAAATTTAAAAGATATAAAAAGTTAATTTCTTTTAGCTTTTAGCTTTTAACTTTAATTTAATTTTTAAGTTTAAGAATTTAAAATTTAAAGGGACGGTTCACAACTTTTCTTAAAGAAAAGTTGTGAACCGTCCCTTTATTTGCTCTTTATTTGCTAAATTACTTTTTCAAACTTTAAGATATTTCCAATCTCCTTTGTTCATACGGTACAAATACATAATTGACCTAATACTAAAATCGAAAAATATTCCTATCATTATTGCAAAAACACCAATATGAAGCCATCTATCTAACGAATAGGATAAAAGCACTCTGCAACTCCAGAGTCCTACAAAAGAAGTTACCATTACATACATAATATCACCTGAAGCTTTTAAGGTTGCAGAACATACATTTAAGATAGCAAGCATAGGCTCTAAAATACCAAATGTTCGTATAAATCCAGTAGCCTCTTTAATCACCTTCGGATCGGTAGTATATAACATTACCAAAGGCTTAGCAAATATAACCATTAAGGTACCTATAATAAGCCCTAAAGCCATAGTGATTTTTAGGCTTTCATACGCATAACTTTCTGCTTTTTTATATTTTCGTTCTCCTAAACTTTGCCCAACTAAGGTTGTATTAGCTAAGGCTAATCCGAAAATAGGGAAAAATGCTAAGGCATTTAAATTTATTCCTATCTGATAGGAAGCCATTGCAATCACTCCCATTGAGACAATAATTATCTGCAGTATTAAGAATCCACCTTGCATAACAGCTTGTTCAATAAATCCTGGCACACCAATATTTATTATTCTCTTTAATAGTTTAGCTTTCAATCTATAATCATCTTTGAAAGTTAAATGAAGCTTACATTTCTTTCGTAAAAAAAGAACCATTATTCTAGCAGTAACACCTAAAACTCTAGATATTGTAACTGCTATAGCTGATCCTACTACTCCTAAAGCAGGGATATGAAGAGCTTGTACACCAAAAATTAATACTATATTTAATATAATATTAATAATATTTACACCTGAAGTTATAACCATAGGTGTTTTTGTATCTCCAGATCCTCTCATCGCTCCAGATACAATTATATCTACAACAAAAAATGGAACACTAACTAATATAATTTTGAAATAACTTATACCTAAAATGAATATTTCCTCTTTAGCACCACCATAAAAGAATTGCAAAATTTGAGTTGAAAATAGTTTACCTATAAGAGCCATTGTAACTCCAAAGAAAGCTGCCATATAAATCGATTGAATTAAAGCTCTTTTCGCCTCTTTTATATCCCCTTCTCCAGTAACCCTGGCAATTATTACTGTTGTTCCCATTGATAACCCAGTAAAAACAGTTTGTAGAAATCCCATTAACATATTTACCATGCCTACTGCTGCCAGCGCATTAGTCCCGAGTCGGCCCATAAATATTGTTGATACTATACCAACCATCATCTCTAGCAGTTGCTCTGTAATTGATGGCCAAGCAAGTTTAATAATAGCCTTATCCATAATTCTATCAAACTTGAAATTAAATTTTCTAGCTCCATCCACTCTGTCCAAAATTTCACCCCTCATTCTGATAGATTTAGTTATATTTAGTTAATCATCATGAATTATCTAGAAAAACTTATTCAATGATACCTCAAATATGAATATATGTCAAAATGTAATAGTAGTGCACGGGGACGGTTCACAATTCTTTAACCATATGTAAATGCTTACTTTAGGCTATAAATAATTATTTATAAAATATCAAACAAAGTAAATGTTTTAATATAACTTGTACACTTTTGTCCATTAATATGTTTATTTATATTCTAATTAAAATATTTATTTTTACATTGGTTGTATTCTTTGAAAAATTAATTGACTAATATGATATGTCCTATTCACACAGCCACTTGCCCTTGAAGTATTAGTGAGTCTACTAATTCTCTATATTTAGGATTACTAGAAATTAATTCTAGCCCTTTTTCACATAACCTCCATATATTACTTAATGTCACGTTACCAATAATGTCACATATTTCCTTCAGTTTAAGATTACATAATGACCTCATTAGTACTACGCATATAGACTTAACTTCTATATTTTTATGATTGAACTTCACATTTGGGTTAAAAGTCTTTTCTATTTGTACTGAAAGCAAATTATATATCTTTGCTACATCTAAATTACGTAAAAGTATCTTCCTGCCACTTTTATATTCACTAGCTAAATTAAGTAACTCACCATCTTCAATAATTTTCAATTCCTTATCCTTATCCTTAAATATTAATCTTCCATAAGCTTTCATGGATAATTTAGTGTTAACATCTAATTTCCCTAAGATAAAACTTAGATCTAAAATATTATGTTTATCTTTTCTTATACCCAGATATACTCCTAAGCTTGAAAATCTATATTTTTCTATAGAATTCGAAAATTCTCGCATATCCTTAGGATTGTTATGTATGTATAATGATAAATTAATTAAATATTTATAATCACTAACTACCTTACTCTTGAATCTATCCTGAAAAAGATGTCCATGCCTATTATACCTACTATTATAATAAGCAGCATAGCTTTGATTAACCGATTTCATAAAACTACTTATATCTGCTCCATTAGAATCTACTATGAAATGTGCATGGTTACTCATTAAACAAAATCCATAAACTTTAAACATAAAAATATCTTGGTATTTTTTTAATTTTAAAAGGTACATTTCTTTATCTTTAGAATCTCGGAAAAGTATTATTTCGCTGATGCTTTTGATAATCACATGATAAATTCCATCTAAAATTCTAATTCTAGCACATCTTGGCATTTACATCCCTCCAACATAAGAGTCATAATATAATTATTGACTAAAAATATACATTTGAAACAATTATAAAAAACTCAGCAATTACTCACTGAGCTTTTTATTTCTTAAATTAATGTTGTAGCCTTGTTAACCGTCCCCTTATTACTCCTTATTACTCTCTACTACTCTATCTACTTATACTTAACATAAAACTCAAACACATTTGATGTACTATAATAATAATAGGATACATTTGTAGGATTATCTAAATAATCTATTTTTTCGTCTGCTATTACTTTAAAATATGTGTCATAATTATATACTTTGGCATCGTAATTTATTATTTTGCATCTGATAACCGGCAATTTATTATGAAATCCATCTTGAATTACCTTGTAGAATTCTTCAATATTATTCACAACAAGGCCCTTATAAATGTAGTAATTTGAAGTGGTACTAGCACATATTGGATAATCAGCAGAAACCCAACTATGGTCTAAGCTCATCTGAGCATCGGTTAAATTAAAATAATTATAACTTAAGTAATTTATATTAGCTCCAGATGTATCCGTTGGATCATCGAAGGTTACATCCAATTGATAATAGTTGTTATTAATTTTTACAATATTCCAAGCATGTAAAACTGCTCCAACATTACCATCAATAATGTAATTTTGTACCCCTGCTGCATTTAAAAGTCTATAAGCCGCTTCAGCATAGCCCTCGCAAACCGCAACCCCTTTTATTAGAGCTCCATAAGACGTATAAGAATCGTCAACTGGTGGATTATTTTTTGTGTCATAAGCTACATTGTTAACTAAATAGTCATGAATCACTAATTCCTTATCAAATTCAGACATTCCTGG
>Ga0209430_1000445_pt1 | contig 42997 bp, 38 predicted proteins | sample BarGraIncub1133A_FD_184504 | JGI IMG/M metagenome (GOLD analysis project Ga0209430, IMG submission 184504) | Arctic peat soil microbial communities from Barrow, Alaska - Barrow Graham LP Incubations 11-33A (SPAdes) (version 2) | ecosystem: Environmental > Terrestrial > Soil > Wetlands > Peat... | reverse complement strand
CTCCTCCCTTTTATGCTTGCCGATGCCGGCATACACCAATGGAAGCATCACATTTTCAAGGGCTGAATATCTTGGTAAAAGATTGAATGTCTGAAATACAAAGCCTATCTCGGTGTTGCGAATTTCTGCAAGCCGGTCGTCATCAAGCATGCTGACATCCTTCTGGTTCAGGTGATAATTTCCGGATGTGGGCGTGTCGAGGCAGCCAATAATGTTCATCAGGGTTGATTTTCCTGATCCGGAGGTGCCCATGATCGCGACGTACTCTCCTCTGTTAATATCAATTGATACTTTTCTGAGCGCTCTAACAATCTGTGTTCCAACTTGGTAATTCTTTACAATATCCCTTAATTTGATAACATTTTCCATCTGAAAAAATTTTGAATGACAAATTTACTGTATTTTTCCATATACCTTGAAAGATTTGAAGGCCAGATTGGATATTATCAGAATCTTAGCACAAACTCCTCCTTTTGCAGTCCCGTTTTGCAGATAAAAATTCCAATTTCGAACAAATCCAGGGCTACCCGGACAGCTGGATTATTTTTATGGCTGGACCATACAGCCTCCATGGCAGGAGAAGTGTGGATACCCGCAAATATAACAACACCTTGATAATTTGATTGTTTCAAAATATCTGAAAGAATTTTGTCGCAACTTCCCGGATCAAGCGGATTTTGTACAACAACGAAATCTGCGGCCATTGGCTTCCCAGTTTCGAAAATTTCGATGTTTTCAACTTCATAAACTTCAATCAGCCGTCGGCAAAAAGAGCGAAAATGATCATTATCGACCTGCGCCTTAACGACCTTCCGGTTGTCAGCCAAGGCCAACGCCATCAGTGTGACTCCAAAAGTGGAACCATAAAAAGCAATTCCTTTAGGCCTGAAATCATTGACCAGTCTGAATAATAACAGGTCATACTTTGAAGAGAATTTGTGAATCCGCAAAAATTCGCTGTGGCAGCATCCCGTCCATTCTTTCTGACTAAAAGAGTTGATATCCAGAATCTCCAGCATATTCTTAACATTGTCATCAGCAGCCTTCAAAAGTGGATAAGCCGAAAAATTACCTATATTCCCGATTACCTGCGTAATGAGTCGGAACAAAAAGGGTGAATGAATCCCGTGCCCCTTGCTATGCCGGGCCTTAAAGAAGTAAGAGATTCGCTTTTTCAGGTAGTAGTTCATAAATTTTCGCTTCCCCGAAATTAGGTATTTTAGCCACATCCCCTCTCACCTTAATCACTTTCTGATTAACTTTAGGCACTCGATGCTTTGGGCACCCGGTTCAATTGTTATGACTGGAATCTTGGAACAAGACATAAAATTCCTTCCGGGGGTTGGCCCCAGGAAAGCTGCAATTCTCAGTCAGGAGTTGAAGATCACCACTGTGGCAGAGCTGATCTATTATTTTCCCTATAAACACATCGACCGAACCAAGTTTTATAAAATCCGGGAGATCAATGAGACCTTGCCATTCATACAGATTCAAGGAGTGATAAACACGATTGAAACCGTAGGAATCGGCCGTGCGCAAAGAATGGTCGCCGATTTTTACGATGGTGAAAATCACCTGGAATTAGTTTGGTTCAGGGGAATCAAATTCATTAAAGGGACGCTCAAAACAAATATCCCCTATATCATTTTCGGCAAACCAACCGAGTTTAATGGCCAATGGAAACTCGTCCATCCAGAGATAGAGGAAGTTAAGGAGGAATCAGTTAGGAACGAAGGCTTTATCCAGCCTTTATACAATACAACCGAGAAAATGAAGAACAGTTTTCTCGTTTCGAAGTCCATCCTGAAACTGCAGCACACGGCACTGCAACTTTGTAAAAATAAGATTACCGAGACACTTCCCGATTGGCTGATCGATCAGCTAAAACTGATCCCCCTGGAAACGGCACTGATCAATATTCATTTCCCCCTTGATCCGGCTACCCTGCGAAGGGCGGAATACCGGCTAAAATTCGAAGAGCTTTTTTATATTCAGCTCAAACTCCTGCACCTCAAACACGAACGGCAAAATAAGTTTAAAGGACAGATATTCAAGGAGGTAGGAGATCATTTTAACAATTTCTTCTACCATCATCTTCCCTTCGAACTGACTGGTGCACAAAAACGGGTGGTCAAAGAAATCCGTAAGGATACCAGGTCTGGAAAGCAGATGAATCGGCTCTTGCAGGGCGATGTTGGAAGTGGTAAGACCATGGTGGCCCTGATGATTTCTCTGATTGCCATGGACAACGGGTTCCAGGCTTGTATGATGGCTCCTACCGAGATATTGGCCCAGCAGCATTACCAATCTGTGATGAAACTAATTGGTGATCTGCCTGTTAACGTCCGTTTACTGACAGGCTCGACCAAAAAATCGGAGCGTACGGTCATCCACCAGCAACTGTTGGACGGTTCGCTCAACCTGCTGATCGGTACGCATGCTTTGCTGGAAGATATTGTCGAATTTAAAAACCTTGGCATGGTGGTTATCGATGAACAACACCGTTTCGGCGTGATGCAGCGGGCCAGGATGTGGCGGAAGAATTTCATCCCACCCCATGTGCTGGTCATGACGGCCACACCGATTCCCCGAACCCTGGCCATGACCGTCTATGGTGACCTCGATGTCTCTGTCATCGATGAGCTGCCACCGGGAAGGAAGCCTATCCGGACCTACCACTATTACGACAGCCATAGGGCCGAACTGAATCAGTTTATCCGCAAGGAGGTTTCTTTGGGCCATCAGGTTTACATCGTTTTCCCCTTGATCAAAGAATCTGAAAAACTGGATTTTAAGAACCTGGAAGAGGGCTTCGAACATTTGAGGGCAGCCTTCCCTCCTTCTGAATATTCGATCAGCATGGTTCATGGTAAGATGAAACCATCGGCAAAAGAGGAGGAAATGCGACGTTTCAAGAATGGGGAGACGCAAATTCTGGTTGCCACTACCGTGATAGAAGTCGGCGTGGATGTCCCAAATGCTTCTGTCATGGTAATCGAGAGCGCCGAGCGATTCGGACTTTCCCAGCTGCACCAGCTCCGGGGCCGCGTGGGACGGGGTGCCGATCAATCTTTTTGTATCCTGATGAGCAGCGTTAAACTCAGCCACGAAAGCAGGCAACGGCTCTCGACAATGGTTGCCACCAACGATGGTTTTGAAATCGCCGAGGCCGATATGCGCCTTCGCGGTCCGGGCGATTTGGAAGGAACGCAGCAAAGCGGAATGGCCTTCGACCTGAGGATTTCGAACCTGGCTAAAGATGGTCAGGTGCTTCAATATGCCAGAGATAAGGCAGAAGAGATTTTGGATTCCGATCCGCTGCTGCAAAAATCAGAAAACAACATCCTGGTAAGGCAATTGCATGCATTGCGCAAAAACCATCTCAACTGGGGAGCCATCAGTTAAAACTATTTTTATTGCTTTTAAATTAGTTTTTAATACTCCGATTTCACAGTGTTCTCAGGCATTTATCGAAAAAGTGATTACTTTTGATCAAACAGAAGCGTTTACAAAACTGATTGCAGTGAATTCCAATATGATTAGTCATACGGGCACCATTAAATCCATTAACAATCAGTGTCTTATTGTTAAAATCATATCTGAAACCGCCTGTGCGTCCTGTCATGCCAAAGGGTCCTGCTCTTCTGCCGGGCAGTCCGAAAAAGAGATAGAAGTCAGGCAGACTGAAGGTGAATTCAATATCGGAGAACAGGTTTTAGTTCTAACTTCGGATGGACAGGGTTACAGGGCATTATTATATGCCTATTTGCTTCCGTTGATACTTCTCGTAACCTGCCTGATAGCTCTTCTTTCCATTACCAAAAATGAAGCAACCGCAGCTGTAGGCGCTATCATTTGCCTGGCCCCTTATTATTCGCTGCTCTGGCTTTTCAGACATAAGATCCAGGACTCCATCCATTTTACCGTGCAAAAACTATCAAAACTCACCTTGAATGAGTGAAACGCTAATATATACAATCGTTGTAATCAGTGCCATCGGAGCCGTTTCGGCCGTTGTCCTTTATTGGGTATCCCAGAAATTTCAGGTATATACCGATCCGCGAATTGATGAAGCAGAGGCGTTGTTACCCGCTTCCAACTGCGGAAGCTGTGGATTTCCGGGTTGCAGGGCTTTTGCGGAGGCCTGTGTGGCAGCAGAAAACATGTCTAATCTCTCCTGTCCGGTAGGGGGTGCGGAAACTATGCAGGCAGTGGCGCGTCTGTTGGGACTCGAGGCGGGTCATTTCAAACCCCGGACTGCAGTGCTCAGGTGCAACGGAACCTGTGAGTACCGACCCAAAACCAGCAACTATCAGGGTGTAAAGACTTGTATTGCTGTTTCTTCGCTTTATCGGGGAGAGACTGATTGTCAATACGGTTGTCTGGGTTATGGCGACTGTGTGCCTGTTTGCCAATTTGATGCGATCCACCTAAATCCGGTCACCCATTTGCCTGAAGTTGACGATGTCAAATGCAATGGCTGCGGGGCCTGTGTGGATGCTTGTCCGAGACTGCTGATTGAACTACGCAGACAGATGCCCAAACACCGGAAGATCTTTGTGGCCTGCAGGAACCAGGACGAAGGACTGGTCGCATTGAAAGCATGCAGCGTAGCCTGTACCGGTTGCTCGAAATGTTTTGAAGTCTGCACATTTGGTGCTATTGAGATGCAAAAAAATCTGGCATATATTGACGCAGAGAAATGTACTTTATGCCGCAAATGTGTTTCGGTTTGTGAGAGTAACTCCATTCTGGAAATGAATTTCCCGGCAAGAAAAATTAAGAATGAGGCTTGAAATGAAAATATTAAAGACATTCAGATTTGGCGGGATCCACCCGGGAGCGGAAAAGCTTACTGCCGGGAGGACCATCAGGGTACTGTCACTGCCTGAAAAAGTTATATTGCCAGTGGTTCAGCACGCCGGGTCGCCTGCCGCTGTCATAGTCAAGGTGGGAGACCGGGTAAAAACCGGTAGTCTCATTGCCCGCATGTCGGGTGCCGTCTCGGCTAACATTCATGCCTCCGTATCTGGTATCGTGACAAAAATTGAGGAAACCGTGGATGCGTCCGGATACAAGATAAATTCCGTGCAGATCACAAGGGAAGGCGACGACTGGGACGACTCTGTCTCTTTAACTCCTGTCATCAAGGACTTTACACCGCAGGAAATACTTCAAAAAATCAAAGAAGCAGGGATCGTCGGAATGGGTGGCGCCTCTTTCCCTACGCATGTCAAGCTGGAAATTCCAGAGGGGATGAAAGTGGACACCTTACTGATCAATGGGGTCGAGTGTGAGCCTTATCTCACCGCCGACCACCAGTTGATGCTGGAAAAGGGAGAAGAAATTCTGCAAGGCACCCAACTGCTGATGAAAGTACTTGGCGTAGATCGTGCCATCATAGGGATCGAAGTCAACAAGCCGGATGCCATCCACTCGTTGAACAATCTGTCAAAAAAATACGTGGGCATCACGGTCGAAGCCCTGGCAATGAAATATCCACAAGGAAGTGAGAAGCAACTCATTCAGGCGCTTACGGGCAGGCAGGTTCCGCCGGGTGCCCTGCCGGCGTCGGTGGGCGTGTTAGTCAACAATGTCGCAACGACTTATGCGGTCTACGAAGCCGTTACCAAAAACAAGCCGTTGATTGAACGTGTTGTCACCGTAACCGGGAAGTCGGTAAAGTTGCCCGGGAATTTCCTGGTAAGAATCGGGACACCCATCAATGAGCTGATTGAAGCGGTCGGTGGAATGCCTGAAAATACAGGGAAAGTGGTGATCGGCGGACCCATGATGGGACGTACGGTGGCTAATCTCCATATTCCGGTGACCAAAGGAATGTCCGGAATTGTGCTGATACCTGATTCTGAGGCTTCCCGGCAGACGGATCTGCCCTGCATCCGGTGCGCCAAATGTGTGGAGGGGTGCCCGATGAATCTCGAGCCCTACCTGATGATGCAGCTGGTCGAAAAGGGGATGTGGGATCTTGCTGAGGAGAATCACATTACAGATTGCATGGAATGCGGATCGTGCTCTTTTACCTGTCCGTCGGCAAGACCCATCCTTGACAATATAAGGATCGGCAAGTCAAAAATTCGCAAAATTAGGTCAGATCAACAGAAATCAAATGCAAAAAGCTAACATTCAATAGTTAATGAGCAATATTTTAACCGTTTCGCCCTCACCCCACACCAAAGGGGAAGAATCCATTCCGAAAATCATGCGGACTGTGATCGTCGCCATGATTCCTGCGATGATCATGTCAGTCATTTTTTTCGGTCCTGCCAGCCTTAAGATTATGGCAGTTGCGGTAATTGCCTGCCTGCTTTTTGAATATTCCATTCAAAAATACCTACTCAGAGTTCCAACGACTATCCGTGACGGGTCGGCCGTTATCACAGGATTACTGCTCGCCTTCAATCTGCCTTCAGGTATTCCGGTCTGGCTGGTCGTTGCAGGTTCGCTGGTCGCGATTGGAATCGCGAAACTCTCCTTCGGCGGACTGGGTCAGAATCCTTTCAATCCGGCATTGGTGGGACGTGTATTTCTGCTGATTTCTTTCCCGGTTCAGATGACCACCTGGAGTGCCAACATCACGACTACAGATACCTTCACCGGTGCAACGCCGCTGGGATTGCTGAAAGAAGGGTTGAGAAGTGGTAAATCCCTGACTCAGATTGCCTCAGACAGTCAGATTCCAGGATATTTTGATATGTTCTGGGGAAACATGAGTGGTTCGCTGGGTGAAATCTCGGCCATTGCCATTCTGCTGGGCGGACTCTACCTGCTCTGGAAAAAAATAATCACCTGGCATATCCCTGCAGCTGTGCTGGGTTCTATTTTCCTGTTTGAGGGAATCCTCTGGATTTTGGCTCCCGGACGCTTCATGGATCCTGTCTTCCATCTGATTACAGGAGGGGCCATGCTTGGGGCCTTCTTCATGGCTACCGATCTGACCACTTCACCAATGACGCCCAAAGGCAAGCTGATCTTTGGCGCCGGAATCGGCGTAATCACTATGTGCATCCGGAATTTCGGTGCCTATCCCGAAGGAATATCTTTTGCTATACTGATCATGAACGGATTCACGCCGTTGATCAACGCGACTGTCAAACCCAAAAGATTTGGAGGAAAATAATTATGGCACAACCGGAATCCAATTTCAAAAATATGTTTTTGGCGCTTTTCACTGTGACTTTCGTGGCGGCCGCCATTCTTGGGCTTGTTAACGAAAGGACCAAAGCGGCCATTGCCCGGGCGGATATTGAACAACAGAACCTGGCCATTGCGGCCATCCTTCCTCCCTTTACTTACCTGGGGAAAAGCTACAAATCCCTACCCAAAGACGAAAAAGATTCGTTGCAGTTTTTCCCAGCTTTCGGCAAAGACAGTGCACTGGTCGGAACTGCCGTCAAGACCTACTCGAAGAAGGGTTTCTCCGGATTGGTCACGATAATGGTTGGCTTCACAACAGAGGGGAATATTTCAGGTTTCAGGGTTTTGGAACACAAGGAGACGCCAGGTCTGGGGTCAAGAATGTACAACTGGTTCTCGGATAAGAATAAACCGAAACAGAATGTGATCGGCACGAATCCGGATAAAAGCAACTTCATGGTAATGAAAGACGGCGGATCATTTGATGCTATTACAGCTGCAACGATCTCATCCAGAGCCTTTCTGGAGTCCATCCGAAGGGCATACGACACCTGGAAATCCGAAAAAGCTTTAAACGCGCCCACTACCGTAAAGGCCGGACCCACAAAGAAAGGAGGCACATTATGAACCGCATGCAGACATTTCTAAACGGGCTGATGAAGGAAAACCCGATTTTCGTGATCATGTTAGGGATGTGCCCGACCCTCGGCGTCTCCTCCAATGCTATCAACGGCATCGGCATGGGACTTGCTACCACCTTTGTGCTGGTAATGTCGAACCTGATTGTCTCGCTGGTGGCAGGCTATATTCCTGATAAAGTGCGTATTCCAAGTTATGTAGTCATCATTGCCACCTTCGTCACGGTGGTTCAACTCACCATGCAGGCCTACCTGCCCTCTCTCTATGCTTCGCTGGGATTATTTATTCCGCTGATCGTCGTTAACTGCATCGTACTGGGTCGCGCGGAGGCCTTTGCCTGCAAAAATGGTGCCGTCCTCTCCATCCTCGACGGACTCGGAATGGGTTTCGGCTTTACCTTCGCCCTGACGCTGCTCGGCTCGATAAGGGAGTTTCTGGGTACAGGAAAAATCTTCGGACTGACACTTTACCCCGAGAATTATGGAAGCCTGCTCTTCGTACTGGCACCTGGCGCTTTCATTGCACTGGGATACCTGATCGCCATCATCAATAAAATCAAAAAAGCCTGATTATCATGCAATACCTTATCATAATCATCTCCGCCATCCTTGTTAACAACATTGTTTTGGCACAGTTTCTGGGTATTTGTCCGTTTTTAGGCGTCTCCAAAAACAGTACGACCGCCATCGGAATGGCCGCGGCGGTCGCGTTTGTGATGACCCTTTCCACAATTGTAACCTATTTGATTCAGTACTTCATTCTGGACCCACTGCATGTCGGCTACTTACAGACTATTTCCTTCATTCTTGTGATCGCTGCGCTGGTACAACTGGTTGAAATCATCCTGAAAAAAGTGAGTCCGTCGCTCTACCAGGCACTCGGCGTTTACCTCCCGTTAATTACCACCAACTGTACCATTCTCGGAGTAGCCATCCTAACCATTACCAAGCAGTTCAACCTGATCGAGGGAGTGGTATTTGCCATTTCCACCGCCTGCGGATTCGGACTGGCGTTGCTGATTTTTGCTCACATCCGCGAACAAATGGAGCTTATGAATATCCCCGAAGGGTTAAAAGGTACCCCGATAGCCCTTATTACGGCCGGTATTCTCGCCATGGCATTTATGGGATTCTCGGGTATGGTATGAAAAATAATTATCCCAATAGCCTTCAAACTTTCTGAGACACAATCTTCTTTATCTCGCCAAATCATATATATTTTTCGCACTTTTGGCGAAATATAGATTTCTTTATCCTGCCAAATCATCTATATATTTTGTACATTTTGGCAAAACCTGAAACATGGATGCAGGCTTTTAAAATACTCACAAATTATCTTACACCTATCCTTAAAAAACAAAAAAAGGTTGTATTCTTTGATGAATTTCCATGGATAAACACCCCTCGTTCGGGCTTTCTACAGGCATTTGAAAATTTCTGGAATACCTGGGCATCCCTTCAGAAAAACCTTGTAGTTGTCATTTGCGGCTCCGCTGCTTCCTGGATGATACAAAAAATAATCAACAACAGGGGGGATTACACAACAGGGTAACACGGAAAATCAGACTATTACCATTTACAGTCGGCGAAACAGAAAAATTTCTAAAGAGCAGAAAAATAAAACTTGACAGATACCAGGTATTACAACTTTATATGGTGATGGGTGGTGTTCCCCAATATTTGAAAGAGATTGAAAAAGGAGAAAGCGCTACCCAGGCTATCGACAGAATTTGCTTTACAAAAGACGGTCTTTTACAGGATGAATTCGAGAACCTCTATCATTCGCTGTTTGATAATGCCCGATACCACATGGAGGTGATCAGGGTTCTGTCCAGAAAAAAAGCGGGGCTTACAAGGGGTGAAATCATTGAAAATTGCAAGCTGTCTTCCGGTGGTGGTATCACACAATTATTGGAAGAGCTCACTGAATCCGGTTTTATTACTCCTTATATTCCGTTTAACAAAACCAGAAAAGACAGCGTCTATAAATTGACTGACGAATATTCGCACTTCTATATAAAATTTATTGAAAACAGCCGGTCGGCAGGTCCCGGAACATGGATCAGACTTTCTACATTGGAAGTGTTTTCTTTTCAGTTTTACCTACCTTTGCCAAAAATCAGGCGGATATGTTAAAATCGATGACCGGTTACGGCAAGGCAGAGTGTGAACTCTCACAAAAGAAAGTCACCATTGAGATTAAATCTCTGAACAGCAAGCAAATGGATCTCAATACGAGGATCTCGCTCCTCTTCAGAGACAAAGATCTGGAAATACGCCGGGAACTTTCTGACAAGCTGATTCGTGGTAAGGTAGACTTCATTCTATATACCGAATCGCTTGGTGATGAATCAGCGACGAAAATCAATGCCGGTATTGTAAGGAGTTACTACAAGCAGATGGAAGAGATCTCTGCCAGTCTGAATATCCAGTTAGACAACAACATTTTACAGACAATACTGACCCTGCCGGAAGTCGTGAAAAACGATAGGCAGGAACTAGACGAGCAGGAATGGAAAAACATCCTGGGTAAAATCTCGGAAGCGATCGTTTCGCTCGATCATTTCCGGATACAGGAAGGTGCCGTTCTGAAGCTGGATCTGGTCTCCAACATTCAGTCCATCACCTCTTTGCTTTCTGAAGTTGATCAATACGAAGAAGAACGGGTCACCCGCATCAAAGAGAAAATCTACGAAGGGCTGAAAGATATCTCCATCGAACTGGTCAATGAAAACAGGCTGGAGCAGGAGATGATTTTTTACCTGGAAAAGATGGATGTCAATGAAGAAAAAGTCAGATTACTGAACCATTGCAACTATTTTCTTGAGACGCTCGAACTGGATGAACCCGTTGGCAAGAAGCTCGGATTCATCGCCCAGGAAATCGGTCGGGAGGTGAATACGCTTGGCTCCAAGGCAAATCATATGGAGATGCAGAAGCTGGTCATCCGGATGAAAGACTCACTCGAAAGAATCAAAGAACAGCTGCTCAATATTTTATAATCATATTGGAACGGATGAAGGAAGGAAAAGTCATTATATTCTCAGCTCCCTCCGGCGCTGGTAAAACAACCATTGTCAGACACCTGCTTTCGAAAGATCACAACTACGGATTCTCTGTTTCCGCAACAAGCAGAAAACCAAGAGGTTCTGAAGTCGATGGAGTGGATTATTTTTTCCTGACAGTCGACGAATTTAAGGCTAAGATTGCGAACGACGAGTTTTTAGAGTGGCAGGAAGTTTATCCGGACAATTTTTACGGATCGTTGAAGAGTGAGGTATCGAGAATTCTCGGCTACGGACAAAATATCCTGTTCGACGTCGATGTAGTTGGAGGCAGCAATATCAAGAAATATTTCGGAGAACGGGCGCTTGCATTTTTCATTCAGCCACCCTCTCTGACGGAACTCGAGAAAAGACTCATTGCGAGATCCACTGAAGGTCCGGAGGTCATACGGAAAAGAATTGAAAAGGCCGCTAGGGAACTGACTTTTGCCTCGCAATTTGATGTCATTATTATCAACGATACCCTGGAACATGCACTTCAACAGGTAGATGAATGCATCAGCGAATTTCTTAACTCATGAAGATTGCCATTTACTCCGGATCGTTTAACCCCATTCACAACGGGCATCTTGCTGTAGCACGAGCAGCCCTGTCGGAAGGTTACGATGAAGTATGGATGGTGGTCTCACCACAAAACCCGCATAAAAGTAAGGAGGAACTCTGGCCTTTTGAGGAGCGCATGAAAATGGTGAAACTTTGTCTTGCCAATGAAGAACATATCAAATTCAGTGATTGTGAAAATACCCTGCCACGCCCATCCTATACGATCAACACGCTGGAATACCTCAGGGAACAGCATCCGGAGCATCAGTTCAGTCTTCTGATCGGCGGCGACAACCTTCAGAAATTTCATCTTTGGAAAGATTATCAGAAAATAATTGATTCATTCGGGCTGATCGTTTATCCACGGGCTTCAGGGAAAGCCATTCAATTTGAAAATCAGTCGGGTATCCATATCCTCAGCGCTCCGTTGCTGAATATAAGTTCCTCGGGAATAAAAAAACTATTGACTGAAAACCAGTCCATTCATGGTTTAGTATCCACGGAAGTGGAAAAATACCTTCTTCAAAAATTCAAAACCACTCGTTCGGAACCAAAATTTTAGTGTAAATTGTGTTCGAATGCCGAACGATCTGAAGGCTTAATCCGGTTACTATTTGTCGATGACTAATGCTAGTGGACATTATGCTGATGTGATTCTGCCCTTACCGCCGGCAGGGTGTTTCACCTATCTTATTCCCGATGAATTATTAGGCAGGATTTCGCCCGGGATGAGAGTTGTCGTGCAATTTGGTGCCAGGAAATTCTATTCGGCACTGGTCAGAAGTGTCCATGACAACAAGCCGGAAACAATTCTGCCCAAGCTGGTAGAGAATGTTATCGATGAAAAACCCATTCTTTTTGAAAGCTGTTTCCTGCTGTGGGAATGGATTTCAACCTATTATCATTGCTCTTTGGGCGAAGTGCTCAAGGCAGCGCTACCTTCCGGACTCAAACTCGAAAGTGAGACAAGCGTCACGCTAAATGAAGATTCATCCGATAATACTGATGTCTCTCTCTCACCAAAAGAGATTCTCCTGCTTGGCATCATCAAAGAGAAAAAAAGCACAACAGTATTCGAATTAAACAATACTGCGCTGAAAAAAGGAACCCTTCCTGTCTTGAAGGAACTTCTCAGGAAGAGGCTGATTTGTGTTGACGAAGAGATGAGGGAAAGTTACAAAGTCAGGACAGAAACCTGCGTTAGACTTGGTTCAGCGATTGTTTCAGAAGAGAAATTGTTACGAACACTGGATCTGCTGGTTAAAATCCCCAAACAGCGTGAGATGGTGCACCTTTTTCTTCAGGAAAATGAAGCCATCCCGGATCTCAAAACAAAAGCATATCCCAAAAAGGCTTTGCTCATGAAAAGCGGTGCAACTATAAGTGTTTTCAATGCACTGGTAAAGAAGGAGATATTTGCTGTTTATGAACAGGTAACAGACCGGCTGGATTCGGTGGAAGGATCAACCCGGGCTCTTCATCCTCTTTATCCTGCCCAGCAGGAAGCGTACAATCAGATTGAGATTTCATTTACAAAGACGCCCGTAACCTTGCTTCACGGCGTTACTTCAAGCGGAAAGACAGAGATATACATCCATCTGATAGAGAAGACACTCCAGGAAGGGAAGCAGGTTTTATATCTCCTGCCCGAAATTGGATTGGCGACTCAAATGATTGGCCGGCTCATTGAGGTGTTCGGGAAGCAGACTGGCGTCTATCACTCCAAATTCAATGATTCCGAGCGAGTAGAGATCTGGAACAAAGTCCTTAATTTTCAGACTGGTAGCCAGGATCAATCCCATCAGCTGGTAGTGGGCACACGCTCGGCTATTTTTCTTCCCTTCTCCGCGCTGGGTCTGATCATTGTAGATGAAGAACACGAAAACAGTTACAAGCAATTCGATCCTGCCCCCAGGTACCATGCCCGTGACAGCGCCGTTGTGCTGGGTACGATGCTCAAAATACCGGTTCTGCTGGGCACAGCAACGCCTGCTGTTGAGACGTATTATAATGCAAAGTCCGGAAGGTACGGTCTCGTGGAATTGACCGAAAGATATGGGCAGATCGAACTTCCGCAAATTATTACTGCAGATCTGAAACGCGCCTACCAGCGAAAAGCGATGCGTTCGTACCTGACCCCTGAACTTTTTGACGAAATAACCTCCGCGCTGGGAAAAAAGGAACAGGTCATTCTCTTTCAGAACCGACGGGGCTTCTCCCCTTTTATTGAGTGCAAAAACTGTGGCTGGATCCCCAAATGTTCCAATTGCGACGTTAGCCTGACCTACCACAAAAATGTCAGACGGCTGGTCTGTCACTACTGCGGCTATTCCATCCACTATCCTTCCGTTTGCGGATCCTGCAAATCAGCCGATATAGATAACAAAGGATTCGGTACCGAGAAAGTCGAGGAAGAACTCTCTGTGCTTTTTCCGGATGCCGTCATCGAAAGGCTCGATCTGGATGCCACCAGGACGAAAAAAGGTTTTCAGAATATTCTTCAACGCTTCGACCGTGGTGATACCGACATCCTGGTAGGTACTCAGATGATTACAAAAGGACTTGATTTTGAACACGTTAGCGTTGTTGGCATTCTCAATGCGGATAACCTGCTCAACTTTCCCGATTTCAGGTCGCACGAAAGAAGTTACCAGCTGATGGCCCAGGTTAGCGGAAGGGCCGGGAGAAGACACAAACAGGGAAAAGTGATCATTCAGACTACTGATCCTGAACATTTCATCATTGGCAAGGTAGTAGCCAATGATTATGAAGGAATGTACAACCAACAAATTGCAGAACGGAAGGATTTCAAGTATCCTCCGTTTTACAGAATGATCCGCATCACCCTTAGGCACAGGGATCTTGCCGAACTGGATCGAATTGCCGCAGAGAGTGCAGAAGCGTTGAGAACCAGATTTGGTAACAGGCTTCTGGGTCCTGAATTTCCCGCTGTTAGCCGGATCAAACTGATGTACTTAAAACAGATGTGGCTCAAATTAGAACGTGAAATTTCTGTCACTTCTGCCAAACGCCAGATGCAGCAGATGCTGGAAAGCGTTAAGGCACGGGACAAAAACAAAACTGTACAGATAATTGTCGATGTAGATCCGATGTAGTTAACATCTTTTATGTCAAACCCACCATCAATTTTTCACTCCCCCGGTTCTCGTTGCGACTAAAATACTAACTTTGAAGCCGACTTAATAAAAATATTCATGGGAAAAGTTATTGCAATCGCAAACCAAAAAGGTGGTGTAGGAAAGACGACTACAGCCATTAATCTGGCTGCGAGTTTAGCAGTTCTGGAATTTAAGGTCCTCCTCATTGATGCCGATCCTCAAGCCAATGCAACCTCAGGAGTAGGCGTCGATGTAAGGAATGTTAAGACAAGTATATACGAGTGTGTTGTGGATGACGTTGACCCCAGGAATATCATTTTAAATACTAATACCCCCGGTTTTGATCTGATCCCTTCTCACATCGATTTAGTGGGCGCGGAGATAGAGATGCTGAACATGCCGAACCGCGAAAAAGTGCTGAAATCGGTCATTGAAAAGATCAGAAATGACTACGATTTCATTTTCATTGACTGTTCTCCTTCCCTTGGATTGATTACCGTTAACGCTTTAACGGCTTCCGATTCTGTTATCATTCCGGTTCAATGTGAGTATTTTGCCCTCGAAGGATTGGGAAAACTGCTGAATACCATTAAAATTATCCAGGGCAGGTTGAATCCGGATTTACAGATAGAAGGATTTCTGCTGACCATGTTCGACTCCAGGTTGAATCTCTCTAACCAGGTTCACGATGAGGTCAGGAAACATTTCCAAAGCATGGTATTTGAAACCCTGATTACCAGGAATATTCGCTTATCTGAAGCTCCGAGTTACGGTGTTCCGGTGGTTTCCTATGATATTGGTTCCAAAGGTGCCCAGAGTTATCTGAACCTGGCCCGCGAATTGCTGCAGAAAAACAAGATGACCAAAATGGACCATAAAGAAATTGTTTGACAATAAAAGAATTTTGAACGTATTATGCAAAAACGCAATGCACTCGGCAGAGGTTTAGGTGCCCTGATTGATGACTCCAACTCGCTTCGGGAGCAGAATCCTGTATCCAATGAAATTCTGATCTCCGAAATCGAAGCTAATCCGTTTCAACCGCGAGTCCACTTCGACGAAGAAGCACTGAATGAACTGGCAATTTCTATCAAGGAATTAGGTATCATTCAACCAATAACTCTCCGCAAACTGGACCAAAAAAGATACCAGATCATCGCAGGGGAGAGAAGATTCCGTGCTTCTAAATTGGCAGGCTTGACCACGATTCCTGCATTTGTCAGGGAGGCTGGTGACGAAGCCATGCTTGAACTTGCCCTCGTAGAAAACATCCAGCGGGAAGATCTGGATGCCATCGAGGTAGCCCTGAGCTATCAGCGTTTAATGGAAGAATGCAAACTAACGCAGGAAAATCTCAGCGACAGGGTAGGTAAGAAAAGGTCGACCATCTCCAACTACCTTCGACTGCTAAGATTGCCTGCCGTCATTCAGAAGGCCATCAGGGAACAGGAAATTACGATGGGACATGCGCGCGCCCTTATCAACATCTCTGATTCTGAGACCCAGGTAATGGTTTACCGTCAAGTGGTCAAATATGATTTTTCGGTACGCAAGACCGAAGAAATCGTTCGTAAGCTAAGTGGTGGAGAAGCGGAGTCTCCGACGCCGGCTTCTTCAAAAACCGATTTGATTGTGCAAGAATTTGGTGACTTGAAGAAACATCTTGGTAAATATTTCTCTGCCAACATCGGACTGAAGATTAACGAAAAATACAAAGGTAAAATCGAAATTCCGTTCAAGGATTCCAAAGACCTCGAACGAATAATAGGAATTTTTGACAGATTAGACTCATAGTCAAATCTTTAATCTGAAAGAAACTATTTTGAAAGGATTTTTTGCAGCTATCATATTAATTATTTTATGCTTTAATTTGGAAGCACAGGAGTTCAGTGTCCCAAAAGACAGTCTGAAAATTTCTGTTTCAAAACAAAAAAAAGTACTTTCACCGAAGAAAGCTTCCATCTATGCCGCATTATTTCCGGGTCTTGGACAAGTTTATAACGGCAAATACTGGAAACTTCCTATTGTATATGGAGGTTATGCAGGTTTAATTTATGTATTGGGCTGGAACAACAACAACTACAACGACTATTTTGAAGCATACAAAACCATGTCCAAATATCAGACTGTTGATCAGATGAGTCTGGCAGATAAAAATTATCTGAACGACCTTTTTAAGATCCCTTACTGGAATCTGAACGTCAATCCGTCCCGCTTCGCAACATTCAAAACACAGCTAAGTACAGGGAAGGATTTTTACAGGAGGAGCAGGGATATGAGCATTATCATGATTGCCGCTTTGCATGTTTTGAGTATCATTGATGCAAGTGTTGATGCCAATCTATTTGATTTTGAGATCAATGACGATTTAAGTATGCGTCTTAATCCGATGCCGGTGACTTATGGAAATGGTCCGCAGGTGATAGGACTTAATATTGCATTTAATTTTTAACTTTGGAATTACTATGCTAATAAAATTAAACATACTCATTTTTGCCATTCTGGCTCAGACCGTAATCGCTTTTGCGCAGAAACCTTCTAAGACTCTTTCTGCCGAAGAAGAACAAAAAATTTGGGCAACGGATTCAGTTGGGAATAAGATGGCGGACAAGATGGTGAATGAAAATCTGAATCTTTTTGTCTCTGACAAACTTGATTCGCTCGTAAACACCTGGTACGTCAAAAATGCTTTTGTGTACGACAAGAGCGAATTTAATTCACTTCCTGAAGAAATCAAGACCTACCTACCTGACACCGTGTACATCAATCGCCTTCAGGCCATTGACTCATTCCTGCCACTTCCCTATAACGAAACAGTTCGCAATTTTATCGGGCTTTATACCATTCGCAAACGTGAGCTAACTTCCTATATCTACGGATTGTCGAACTATTACTTTCCTATTTTCGAGGAAGCTCTCGAAAGATACCAGCTTCCACATGAATTAAAATATTTGCCCATTATCGAGTCTGCTCTTAATCCTAAGGCATTTTCCCGGGCCGGAGCATCCGGATTGTGGCAATTTATGATCGGAACAGCCAAATTATATGGTTTGGAAGTCAACTCCTACATCGATGAGCGGAATGATCCAATTAAATCTTCTGATGCTGCTGCAAGATATCTGCGTGATCTTTATGCCATTTACGGCGACTGGCACCTTGTCATTGCCGCTTACAATTGTGGACCCGGGAACATCAACAAGGCCGTCAGACGCAATGGCGGACAACAAAATTACTGGGCAATTTATTATTCTCTTCCCAGAGAAACCAGGGGATATATTCCTGTTTTTATTGCGGCGTCCTATATGATGCATTACGGCAATGAGCACATGTTGAAAGCTGCAGAGCCCAGGTTTAAAACATTGACAGACACGATCGAGGTTCACAATTATCTAAACTTCGAACAACTTGCTGCTGTCATGAATATTTCAGTCGAAGAACTCAGGCAACTCAATCCACAGTACAGGCGTGACATCGTTCCTGCCAGACCTGAGAAACCTTATCTGCTGAAATTACCTTCGGAAAAAATTTCAGCTTTCATAGACAACCAAGTCCAGATTTTTGCTTATGAAAGGGAAAGATATTTCCCTAATAACCAGCTGGTTCCACTTAAAAATGTACGTTCGCGTGGATCAAAAACTAATTATGCAGGTGCAGCAGGCATGAAAGAGATCACTCATGTTGTTGCTTCGGGGGATAATCTGGGATCTATTGCCAGTAAATACAGGGTCTCAATTGACGACTTGAAAGAGTGGAACAGTTTCCGGAAGAAGACCCTGCAGATTGGTCAGCACGTCATAGTCTATGCTCCTTCAAAAACATTAAAGATTCAGGAAGCCAAGATAGAAAAGTCCAAAGCTGATCAGCCTTCACTTGCAAACAATTCTTCTCCTGAAACGAAAAAAGTTGAGACAGCTTCTATGGCTTCATCAACTGCTCAGGCCGGCAAAGAAACTACTACTTCTGAGGAATTCATCTTATATACGGTTCAAATCGGTGACAGCCTTTTCACTATTGCAAAAAAATTCCCCGGAATAACAGATGCTGATCTGATAGCCTATAACAAAATCCGCAACGTCAGAGGCCTCTATCCTGGACAACAGATTAAGATTCCTAAAAGAGCCTGAGGCATTTACTGACCCTGTCCTTTGAACTGGGTACGCAAGGCAACACTATCAACCAGGTAAGGAGTATCTCCCCTCCAGGGTAAAGTCGAATTCTTCTGGGAATAATGAACAACTACACTTTCACCCTGCAGCTTTTCAATTTTCCTTGCGACCTCTTCATCGGTGACTGAGAAGAAAAATTTTTCAGATGCGATTGCCATGTTTGTGGTCGACTGGACACTGCTCAGAATAATCTCACCTTCATAGGTCTTAAAGAGTGAACCCCTGCTCGAGAATTTTTGTAACAATCCTGCACGGTATCCTTCGCTGTAGTCAAAGAAGTATTTCCAGTAGATGAATGAGCCGACGAAAAGAACCAGTACGATCAGAAGCCGGGTTAAAAATTTTCTCATTTGTGTACAGATTTATGAACCAAATTTAGCATTAAATACTGTTATGCCGATTCAAAAGATTATATGCAGTTAAAATCATAGAGGATACTTGTCATATGACAGAAAAGACGAATTTTACGGATAATTTTAAAAACAAAAAAATGAGCGACGATAAGCAAATTATATTTTCGATGTACAAGGTGAGTAAGACCTACCCGCCTCAAAAACAAGTCATTAAAGATATTTCCCTCTCCTTTTTCCTTGGCGCCAAGATTGGCATCATCGGCTTGAACGGTTCAGGAAAATCAACCCTGTTAAAAATAATTGCAGGTATAGAGAAAGATTTCAATGGAGAGCTGGCCTTTTCGCCCGGTTATACGGTGGGACATCTATCCCAGGATCCCCAGCTGGATCCGACTAAAACTGTGATGGGAATCGTACAGGAGGGAGCCCAGGAAATTGTAGATTTACTTGCAGAGTTCGAAAATATCAATCTGCAATTTGGGCTGCCTGAAGTTTATGAGGATCCTGATAAGATGGACAAACTCATGGACCGTCAGGCGAAACTTCAGGAAAAGATAGATGCGACGGATGCCTGGAACCTGGACAATAAACTGGAGAGAGCCATGGATGCATTGCGTTGTCCAGACGGTGACACACCAGTTACAGTTCTCTCTGGAGGGGAAAGACGTAGGGTAGCTTTGTGCAGGCTTCTTTTGAAGCAACCCGATATACTGTTGCTGGACGAGCCAACTAACCACCTGGATGCAGAGTCGATCGACTGGCTGGAGCAACACTTGCAGCAATATCCTGGAACTGTTATCTGTATCACGCACGACCGTTACTTCCTGGATAATGTAGCCGGCTGGATTCTTGAGCTGGATCGCGGAGAAGGTATCCCCTGGAAAGGGAACTATTCCAGCTGGCTGGAACAGAAACAGAAACGTCTGGAAATGGAAGAGAAGGGTATATCCAAACGCCGCAAGACCCTTGAACGGGAATTGGAATGGGTAAGGATGAGTCCGAAGGCCAGACAGGCTAAATCCAAGGCCAGATTGGGAGCCTATGAAAAACTTCTCAACGAGGATGTCAAACAAAAAGAGGATAAACTGGAACTGTTCATTCCTAACGGTCCCCGATTAGGTGATAAGGTTATCGTCGCCGAGCAAGTTTCCAAGGGTTATGGCGAACGGTTGCTTTTCGAGAACCTGAGTTTCACACTTCCTCCTAACGGTATTGTAGGTGTAATCGGTCCTAACGGGGCAGGGAAAACAACTCTTTTCAGGATGATTATGGGGATGGAGAATTCTGATTCCGGGACTTTCACGGTCGGTGAAACGGTAAAGATTGGATACGCGGACCAGTCGCATGCTGAGATCGATAATGAAAAAACCGTTTATCAGGTTTTATCTGGCGGAACGGATGAAGTGATGGTTGCTGGCAGAATGATTAATGCCAGGGCTTATGTGTCAAGATTCAATTTCAGCGGCTCTGATCAGGAGAAAAAGTGCGGAGTCTTGTCGGGCGGTGAAAGAAACAGACTTCATCTGGCGCTAACGCTGAAATCGGGGGCCAATGTGCTTCTGCTCGATGAGCCCACCAATGATATTGACGTGAATACACTTCGGGCATTGGAAGAAGGTCTTGATAGTTTTGCAGGTTGCTGCGTGGTTATTTCGCACGACCGCTGGTTCCTCGACCGGATCGCTACGCACATTCTTGCATTTGAAGGAGATTCTCAGATATATTTCTTTGAAGGAAGCTATTCGGAATACGAGGAAAACAAGAAGAAGCGTCTGGGAGACTCAACTCCTCACAGGATCCGATACAAAAAACTGGTCGGATAATAATAAAATATTCACTATTTTTGCGCTGTTAATAGTTATTAGTAGTAGTTTGTTCCACCCCGGTAGCCTCTTTTCGCGTTTATAAAGATGCTACTAACTCGCGGATAATAAGACTCATTTTAGGCTCTGCCCGCATGGCGATAGCTTGAACTTCTTCGTGAGAAATCTCAACAATATGCCCTGGTACTCCACTATCGGTTATGATTGAAATACCAAATACAGACATACTCATGTGTCGGGCCACAATCACTTCAGGCACCGTCGACATTCCGATGGCATCACCACCGATAATTCTAAACATCTTATATTCAGCCGGCGTTTCAAAAGTTGGTCCGGGGACGCCTACATATACACCTTCCTTCAGCTCGATGCGATTTTGCAGGGCAATTTTCAGTGCCAGATTTCGAAGATGAAGATCATACGGCTGACTCATATCCGGAAATCTTGGACCCAAATCATTCAGATTTTTGCCTGTCAGCGGATTATCCCCAAACATGTTAATATGGTCGTTAATCATCATCACATCACCAACTTTATAGGTGGGATTGAGTCCGCCACTGGCATTGGAAACAAAAAGTGTCTTGATGCCCATTGCCTTCATCACCCTAACCGGGAAGGTAACCTCTTGCATGGAGTACCCTTCATAATAGTGAAACCGGCCCTGCATGGCGATGACATTTTTACCACCCAGCTGACCAAAAATCAGCTGACCTTTGTGTCCTTCCACCGTTGAAATCGGAAAATTTGGGATTTCTGAATAAGGTAAAGAATGTTCGACCTTAATTTCTTTTACCAGTCCACCCAAACCTGTACCAAGAATGATGGCGATTTCTGCATTAAATTTTGTTCTTTCGAGAATGTAATTCGAAGTTGCTTTTATTTTCTCCAACATATTTTAGAATTTTCTTATCGAATTCATTCTCAGTCTGATTGACGAACCTGATTTCGATTGGAATGTAATACAAGTTTGCGGTAACTATTTCAGGCAGATTCTCAATCTCCAAAATACGGAAAGTGTCCTTTTCTGTTGTAACAATGATTTTTCTGGTTGCAGCCATGGACTCATATTGAGTCGCGATTTTCTCCAGATCGTTAAGCGAGAAAGAATAATGGTCTGGGAAAGCAGCAGACACAACAGAATTCGTCATTCTAAGAAGTTTGTCTCTCAAAGGTTGTGGATTAGCAACTCCCGTCAAAAGAAGGATCCCGGTATCCGGGTCAATTGAAAATTTTTCCACAGCAACCTTCTCTGGGAATACCGGTGTCAGTAAACCATATTTAATCCGTGAAAAATAGAGATCCTGGTAAGGCCAGATATGCAGGTCTTTGGTAATAATCCGCTCCTCGATAGGCTTGATTTCCCTTGGACATTTTGTGACTATGATGATGTTGGCACGATCTCTGTTGGAAGCCGGTTCACGCAAGCGACCCAGTGGGAGAAGATCATCCTCGGTAATCATTCTTGAAAAATCTATCAGCAGAATGTTGATGGATGGTGTCACATACCGGTGCTGGAAGGCGTCGTCCAGGATAATAATGTCAGGCCTTCTTTCGCTTAACTCCAATATCTTTTCTATTCCCCGCACCCTCTTCTCATCTACAGCCACCATGACCGAAGGAAACTTCATTTTTATCTGCTTCGGTTCATCGCCAACCTGTTTCACGGTCGAGGTGGTTTCAACAACCAGAAAACCCCGGCTTTTACGTTTATATCCCCGGCTTAACACGGCAACATCAAATTTTTTGCTCAAAAGTGCAATCAAATGTTCAGTATGCGGCGTCTTTCCTGTTCCACCTACCGTGATATTACCAACCGAAATCACGGGTACCTCAAACTCTCTGGTACGTAAAATATTCAGATTAAAAAGCATGTTACGAAAGTTGACCGCCATTCCGTAAAACAAAGAGAATATGTATAGTACAAGTTTCTTCAAGATATTTAATTTATATCAACATTAAAAGGCATACGCGTATAGATTCCTTTGGCATTGGCCTCCCGTGAGAAATTTTTCCAGTAATCGTAGGTCTTGCCCATGACAGATTCCATCATTTTCGCTTGCATCCTGACCGAGAAATTCTTCAAAATTTCGGTAAAAGGATCTTTTAACTTCGGAAGCTCTTTAATCCTGTATTCCTTAATACCGGCCTTATCTGCAGCTATTTTCAGGGCTTCCTTCAGTCCGCCGAAGTCATCTATCAGGTGATTCGTCTTTGCATTTACCCCGCTCCAGACCCTTCCCTGTCCGATTGAGTCAACTGAGGCGGTACTCATTTTACGACCATCCGCAACGTGAGAAAGAAAGATTCCATAAGTACTTTCCACATAACTTTGCATGAGGTTTGTCTCGAACGGAGTCATTTTCCTGGTAATGGAAGGCATATCTGAGTGTTCATTGGTCATGACCCGATCGAAAGTGATGCCGATCTTGTTATTCAGCAATTCCCCAAAATTCGGAATGGTACCGAAGACACCTATTGAGCCGGTGATTGTTGTGGGACTGGCGACAATAACGGCAGCTGGTGTAGAAATGTAATATCCTCCTGAGGCCGCGTAATCTCCCATAGAAACCACGACAGGCTTAACTTCCTGAGCCAGTTTAACTTCTCTCCAAATCACTTCGGAACCGAAAGCAGAGCCCCCCGGAGAGTTAACTCTTAAAACTATGGCTTTCACGGTAGTGTCTATACGGGCTTCGCGGATTCCCTGAGAAACATCCTTTGAGTTAATATCATGGGGACTACTTCCTGAACCCGTATCTATTTCTCCTTCAGCATATACCACGGCAATTTTTGCCTTGATCAATGCTTTTGCCTTGCTCTCAGCCGGAATCTTGTCGTATTCGGAAATTGTGACGATCGGAATGTCGGCATTGACCTTTAAACCTGAAAGTGACCTCAAATCTGCCAGTACCTGATCTCTATATTTAAGATTATCGAAGAAATGAACCTTTTTTGCAGTTTCCGCGGTACGGAATGTCATCACTGAATTGGCATATTCGTTCAACTGATCGATGGAGATTTTCCTGGCATCAGAAATCTGTTTCAGCACGTGATTCCAGATTGTCGCCAGGTATAAGGTTGTTTGTTCCTTACTCGCCGGACTCATTTTTTCGTACAAGTAAGGTTCGACGGCAGATTTGAATTTGTTGTCTTTACCACGAACAACCTGCATTTCAATCCCAAACTTATCCAGGGCTTTTTTGAAAAAGGTATGTTCTGCGCTTAGTCCTCTGAAATCAAACATTCCAACCGGATTTAACATCAGACTGTCGGCAACTGAAGCCAGATAATAGGCTTTCTGGGATATCGCATCTGAATAAGCATAAATAAATTTACCGCTGGTCTTAAAGTCGACCAAGGCATTTCTGATCTCTTCCGTAGTGGCAAAGCCAGCACCGATTTCGGATAGTTCAAGGTAAATTCCCTTGATATTGCTGTCAGTTTTCGCCTGTGCGATAACATGAAATATTTGATTTAATCCGGTGGTGATCGATCGCTCCATCCCTGGAATCTCAATATCCTCAAAAGGATTATTTGATTTTCGCTCAACAATCCGGTTATCTAATTTCAAAATAAGCAAAGAATTCTCCTTGACTGATACTTTTGGTTCACCGAGTGTAGCAAGGGAAGAGACCAGGCCTGCCAACATCAAAAAAAAGATTAAGGTCGCTACCAGAATAGCAGCAAGTGAGGCTAAGAATGCTTTCCAGAAAAATTTCATACGTGGATTAAGTTTAAATTATAATTTTATCGATCTCAAATATACACACTATGTCGTTAGTTTTTCTCATTTTAGGCGGAAATAGAGGAAATACAGAGGAAATATTTTTACAGGCCATCGATTTGGTAACCAGCAATATTGGTCCGATAACTGTAAGATCCTCCCTTTATAAAAGTGATCCATGGGGATTTGATTCAGATGTATTTATGAATCAAGTAATTACAGTCCGAACCGACTTGTCACCACAAGACCTGCTGGCTCAGATACAATATATTGAAAATCAACTTGGTCGTGTAAGAATCAGCCAGGATTATGAAGCCCGCACTATTGACATCGACCTACTTTACTTTGACAATCTGGTATTTAGCAGTTCAGACCTGACTATACCGCATCCGCGGATTGCCGACCGGAAATTTGTCCTCATTCCACTTGCTGAGGTAGCACCGGATCTGACGGATCCTGATACCGGAATGACTGTTCAAGAGATGTTGCTAAAGTGCAAAGATACTTCCGGAGTTTGGCTCATTTAGAAATGCCCGTGCAGGACGACCTCTTTGGAGTCGATCTTCGGACCAAAGGCTAAATCACCTGCATCTCCGAGTCCGGGTACGATATAAGACTTGGGCGTCATTTCCGGATCAACGGCACCAATCCAAAGGGTAACCTTGTCGCCGGGCAGCTTGCTCAGTATATATTCCAGACCCTGTTTGCTTGCTATCAGAGAAACAATATGGATATGTTTGGGCTCACCCTTTTCGAGCAATGCATGATAACAGACTTCTATGGAAGAACCAGTAGCCAACATAGGATCTGACAGGATCACCACCTTATTGTCGAGCAGAGGAGATGCGATGTATTGAAAATCAATATGAAAGTCTCCGTTTGGATCATATTTTCTATAGGCTGATATGAAGCAGTTCTCTGCCTGATCGAAACAGTTTAGCAATCCCTGATGAAGTGGCAATCCGGCCCTGAGAATGGTCGCGAGTACAGGCTGATCTTCGAGAACCCTCATTTTGGCTACGCCCAGACAAGTCGTCACATCTTTGGATTTGTAAGTTAGTTCCTTGCTGATTTCATAACCAAAGATTTCGCCGATTCGCTCCATGTTTCTTCTGAACCGTAATTGATCCTTCTGCATTACCTCGTCACGGATTTCAGAAAGGAATTGATTGAAAAGTGAATTGCTTTCACCAAGAATGTGTACCATGAGACATTTTTGGTAAAAATAATTAAATCATTCTGATGAAGCAATAGCTGAAACAGGTGAAAGTCCTTGAAAACAATACTACAGCAATCCTTCGTCGGCAAAACTAAAGAACCCTGATTGAGTCACGATCAAATGATCAACGACGGGAATCTCCATCAAGGCACCTGCTTCCTTTAACTGCCTGGTGATTTTTTTATCCGCATCACTGGGTTCGAGATTACCTGAAGGATGATTGTGGCAGAATATCAGAGAAGTAGCATGTTTCTCTAACGCCAGTTTCAGCACCAGACGAACATCAATGACGGTGCCGGTCATTCCTCCCTGACTCAACTTCTGCTTTTCAATCACCTTGTTATGCCGGTTTAGAAATATCACCCAGAACTCCTCGTGGGAAAGATCTCCGATAACAGGACGCATGTAGTTCGATGCATCCCGGCTTCCCTTAATCTGATCCTTTTCCAGGGCCTCGGACTGATTTCTTCTTCTTCCAATTTCCATCGCAGCTAAAAGGGTAATGGCTTTTGCTGGCCCAATTCCTCTGAATCGCTTCAACTCATCGCAGTTCAGTTTACCAAGTTCGTGGAGGTTATGATGGTTCGATTCCATAATCCTGCGCGACAGCTCAACAGCCGACTCATTGCTGTTTCCACTTGAAATCAGAATAGCGATTAATTCCGCATCTGTCAGAGAAGAAATGCCCCTGCTAATCATCTTTTCTCTGGGACGATCCTCCACTGCCCATGTTTTGATACCGACTTTGTTGTATTGGCTCATAATCAACGATGGCAAACCGTGAGATATTCCGGAAGTACAATCTACTTCAAGTTACACCAAAATCAGGAGAAAAGCGAAAGTTGGAAACTGAACTAATTAAAGCGCGTTGACGTGCAGCGTCAGACTTGATTTCAGGTTGGACGCCTTGTTTTTGTGGATGACATTGGTTTTGGCCAATTTATCCAACATACCAACTACCTTGGGAAGAAGCTCTGAAGCCTGCTCTTTTTCAGTTGTAGCACGTAATTCACGTACAGCATTACGGGTTGTTTTGGAATAATACTTGTTGTGAAGACGGTGAACTTCACTTTGTTTTGCTCTCTTAATCGAAGACTTATGGTTTGCCATGGTATTAAAATTTCTTTGTCAAAATAATTTTGTAGTCTGTAGGGGATTCGAACCCCTATGGCAAGAATGAAAATCTTGAATCCTAACCCTTAGATGAACAGACCTTTTTAAACTTCCCTGATTGGGGTCGTAAAATTAGTACTTTTTTTGTTACGACACAATCGTATCTTTTTTTCGCGATGCAAAGGAAAGAGTTTTTTTTTAAATGACAATAGCCCTTCTGAAAAAATCAGGATTGTGCGGCAATCAGGATCTCCATGATTTTCTTACCTGCAGAGGCGACTGAGGTACCCGGACCAAAAATTGCTACGACACCGGCATCGTACAGGAATTGATAATCCTGCGAAGGAATTACACCTCCTGCAATTACCATGATGTCTTCACGCCCCAAATTCTTCATCTCCCCGATAACGGCTGGAATGAGAGTCTTGTGTCCGGCAGCCAGCGATGAAATTCCCATCACATGAACATCATTTTCGACCGCTTGCTTTGCCGCCTCTTCCGGCGTCTGGAACAAGGGCCCCATGTCGACGTCGAATCCAAGATCCGCATAGCCTGTTGCCACTACTTTTGCACCGCGGTCGTGCCCGTCCTGGCCCATCTTGGCAATCATGATACGGGGTTGTCGACCTTCTTTTTCGGCAAATTGCCGGACAAGTTCCTTCGCTCTTGTGAAGTCACTGTCATTTTTAACTTCTGATGAATACACGCCTGATATGGTTCTGATGGTTGCTTTATATCTTCCAACAATTTTCTCGCAGGCGAAAGAAATTTCGCCCAGAGTGGCACGCTTCTGAGCAGCGTCGATAGCCAGTTCGAGCAGGTTTCCCCTGCCGGACTTTACTGATTCTGTAATGGCTTCCAGCGAAGCTTGAACTGCTGCTTCGTCGCGATTGGCACGCAAATGTTTGAGTCTTTCAATCTGAGAAAGGCGGACAGCAGAGTTGTCAATCTCCAGAATATCGATGGGATCTTCCTTCTCCAACCGGTACTTGTTCACTCCAATGATGGCCTGCGAAGAAGAGTCGATACGTCCCTGCGTTCTGGCGGCAGCTTCTTCGATACGCATTTTCGGAACACCGGTTTCGATTGCCCTAGACATGCCGCCCAGGGCTTCCACCTCTTCGATCAGCGCCCAGGCTTTCTTCATGATCTCATTGGTGAGTGACTCAACATAATAGGAGCCTGCCCATGGATCGAGCGATCTGCAGATCTCGGTTTCCTGCTGCAGATAGAGTTGCGTATTTCTGGCTATCCTGGCAGAGAAATCTGTCGGTAAGGCGATGGCCTCATCCAGTGCGTTGGTGTGCAGGGATTGCGTATGACCGAGTGCTGCCGCGAGTGCTTCGATGCAAGTTCGACCCACATTGTTGTATGGATCCTGCTCGGTCAGCGACCAGCCTGAGGTTTGTGAATGCGTCCGCAAAGCCATTGATTTAGCATTCTTCGGATTAAACTGTTTTACGATTTTGGCCCAGATCATGCGCGCGGCCCGCATCTTGGCAATCTCCATGAAATGGTTCATGCCCACACCCCAGAAAAAGGAGAGCCTGGGGGCAAACGCGTCGATATCTAAACCGGCTTTTATACCAGTCCGGATATAATCCAATCCGTCCGCCAGGGTGTAGGCCAACTCAATATCTGCGGTACCTCCTGCCTCCTGAATGTGGTAACCGGAGATGGAGATAGAGTTGAATTTCGGCATCTTCCTGGAAGTGAATTCGAATATGTCCGCAATGATCTTCATGGAGAACTCAGGCGGATAGATATAAGTATTCCTTACCATGAATTCCTTCAAAATATCATTCTGAATGGTTCCCGCCAGTTCCTCCAGTTTCGCTCCATGTTCGAGCGCTGTGACGATATAAAAGGCCATAATAGGCAATACCGCGCCGTTCATCGTCATGGAGACTGACATCTTGTTGAGCGGAATCTGATCGAAAAGAATCTTCATATCCAAGATAGAATCTATGGCTACTCCGGCCTTCCCAACATCACCCGTCACGCGTGGATGATCTGAGTCGTAACCCCGGTGGGTGGCAAGGTCGAAAGCGACAGACAAGCCTTTTTGTCCGGCCGCCAGGTTTCTGCGATAGAAGGCGTTCGACTCCCCGGCAGTGGAAAAACCAGCATACTGGCGGATGGTCCAGGGATGCATCACGTACATGGTGGAATAGGGTCCTCTGAGGTATGGTGCCTTCCCGGCCGCGTAACCAAGATGCTCCATGCCTTCAAGATCCGCCTTGTTGTAAGCTCCTTTGACAGGAATTAACTCAGGGGTCATCCATGTGGCTTCTTCAACCGTAGGTTTCTTCATTCGATCAGAACCGAAAGAATTAGTACAGCCTGTTATTTCTATCTCTTTAAAATTTGGAGTCATTCTCTATATATTATTTTCGCATTTTCATCTTCCAATTTTCCCATCTTGACCCTTCGACTACGCTCAGGGACCGGATCATTTTCACCCTTCGACAGGCTCAGGGACCGGTGCTTTCACATTTCTAAAATGCTCCAGCGGATTTGCAATCCGCTGGTAAACTTTCACCAACCCGCTGTCCCTCGTTTGAAACGAGGGACCACAAGATTACAAATCTGCCCCTACACCAATCCCCTATTCACATCAGCACATTAGCACATCAGCACATTATTCAATCCCCAGCATCTTATTGTATTCCGTCAGTGTCTCCAGTAAATTGGTTTTAACGCTGATGAAGTTTTGGATTCCAAGGCCTTTCAACTCCTCCATACAAGCCGGAGCACCTGCAATAACAAGTATTGCCCTACCTCTGAGCATATGGAAAAGTTCAGGCGCCAATGTTGCATATTCCTCATCAGAACTGCATAAAACAATCAGGGAGGGATTAGCTAACATGATAGAGGCAAGCCCCTCTTCGATTGTTTCAAAACCGTTGTGGTCGATGACCTCATAGCCTGCTGAAGCGAAGAAATTGCACGAAAACTGAGCCCGTGCCTTCCGCATGGACAGGCTGCCAATGGGCAGCATGCAGGCTTTAGGACGCCCGTTTTTTACAGAATACCTATCTGTGGCATAACGCAACGCCTCCAGTTCTTGTGCACCCCTGAAAAGTTTTAACGTCTCTACTTCCGCATTTTCCGAAGTCTGATCCACCATTTCGAAGAGTGAGGAATCCAGTCCGGGTTCCAACTGTTCATTCAAATTTGGAAACTGATTCACCCCAAGAATATTTTCCCGCCTCGAGGAGATTCCCTTCCTACGTTTCTCAGATATATCCTTTACCAGCGACTGCACAAATCCGGAGCGGAAAGCGGCAAGGAAGCCGCCCTTATCCTGAACCTCCAGGAAAAGTTTCCAGGCCTGCTCGGCAATATGGGCAGTCAGGGTTTCAATATAGTAAGATCCGGCTGCAGGATCCGCAATTTTATCAAGATGCACCTCCTCTTTCAGCAGCGCCTGCTGGTTGCGGGCAATGCGTTCCGCGAAGGCGGTAGGTTGTTTATAAACGGAGTCGAAAGGCAGAACGGTCAGTGAATCAGCCCCTCCCAGCACTGCCGACATGGCTTCAGTTTGTGTTCTGAGCATGTTCACATAAGGATCATAAATGGTCTTGTTCCAGGTGGACGTTTCGCAGTGGGCATACATTTTGGCCGCACACGGACAAAACTGACCCTCGCCGGTCGATTCAGCACAATTGCAAACCGGATTGTACGCCTTTATAATATTTGCCCATAACATCCGGCCGGCACGAAGCTTGGCCAATTCCATGAAATAGTTGCCTCCTACGCCAAAATTGAACCTGATTTTTTTTGCCACAAGTGCAGCGTCAACGCCCAGATCTGTCAGTCGCGACATGTATTCCACGCCAATAGCCAATGAAAAACCAAGTTCCTGAACAATGGAGGCACCGGCGTTGTTGAAATGGATGCCGTTAACAGCCAGCTGGTGCAGATGAGGATATTTTGCTCCTGTTTCGATCATCGTCATTAACTTACTGAAGGCCTCCTCCTCACCCTGGCAGAATTTTCCGCGAAGGGTAAACCTGCCTATCGGATCGTGGTTAAGTGACATCCGAAAAGAGGAAGGATCTGCCTTGAGCTCTTCAAGGTATTTGAGAAGGGTATCGAAAAAATCCACGTATTTGCAGCACAAGACAAAATTGATTTCAACAGCCTCCGGATGAATATCCAGGAGCAATTTTCTCAGATATTCAAGGCTCACTTTCCCGCACTCTTTGAAGACAAAGCCGAGCGATGTAACACCTTTATTCAGTACATCCAACGCTTTTTTATTGGCTGAAACCGGATCGTTCACAACAATATCCTGCCTCACCAGCCAATTGTTTCCCGAGGCACTTTTCCCGCGAACGTATGGAAATTGTCCAGGCACACTCTCCGGAAAATCCAATCCTTTAATGTTCTCAGCCCGGTAGTAAGGACGCACATTGAACCCTTCGCTGGTTTTCCAGATCAGGCTCTTCTCGTAGTCCTTTCCCTTAAGGTCGATGTTGATTTGTTCTTCCCAGGCAGCCGAAGATATGGAAGGAAATTCAGAGAGTAATTTTATATCTTTCTCATTCATAGCACACTAACTAATTGCAAAAATCAGAGTGCAAAGTTAATCCTTTCAAACTTAATTAACCGAAAATGCGTGATTAATTTATACTTTTGAGCTTGTATGGAATTTACTCCGCCTCTCAGATATCTGATCCGTCAGTCCCTTAAACGCTATGCGACACTGAGCCTGATAACTACCGGACTGGTTATCCTGGTAAGGGTTTATGAAATATTGTTTATCGCTGGGAAGGGGGGTTACCCTTCAGAAAGTTCCCTGGATCTAATCTTCGGGATTCGTTTTGATCTGATGCTTTCGCTCCGGCTTTCCGTGTATTTACTCCTGCCTTTCCTCTTGATAGACCATTATAACCAGAGGGCAGCCAGGATTTTTTATGCCGCCCTTTCGATTACGGTAGTTCTGATTGATGTCGCGTTGCTTCATTATTTTTCCACTACCAGGATACCACTCGGCTCAGATATTTTTGGTTATTCTTTCAATGAAATCAAACATACAGTTCAGACCTCAGGCGAGGTGAACCCATATTCTCTCGTGCCATTTTTCACCTTCCTGGCAGCAACCATTTACGCGTTTTTCAAGTTATCAGTCAAAAAAACATCATCTTTTGTCTCAACGCTCGTGATACTGGCAATCTTCTTTACCTTGCTGCCTTTCAATACGATCAATCCTTATCCCACCGAATTCAAGGATGAATTCAGGAAAAATATTACTTCCAATAAATTCAACCTCTTCAGTGAGAATCTGCAGGAATATTACCATCAGAAAAATATCCCGGAATACTTTGAATTAAACCAAGATTCAGATGTCACGGAAGATATCCTGCAGAATCTCGGCAAACCGATTACCTATATTAGCCGCGAATATCCCTTTTTGCACGTGGAGAATACACCGGAAGTACTCGGACCCTACTTTAAATCCTGGTCGCAGCCGCCTTCAATAGTCTTTATCATCGTCGAGAGTCTGGGCCGTGCCTATTCCGGAAAGAGAGCCCTTCTTGGCAGTTTTACCCCGTTCCTGGACTCCCTGATGAGCAAGAGCCTATACTGGGAAAATTGTTTAAGCACCTCAGGCAGAACATTTAGCGTCCTTCCTTCATTACTGGCATCTCTTCCTTTCGGTGAAAAAGGATTTAACAACCTGGGCGAAAAGATGCCAGACCATCTTAGTCTGCTGAGTCTTTTGAAGAACCGTGCCGGGTACACTACTTCCTTCTATTATGGCGGGGATCCGGGATTCGATCAGATGGAAAATTTCATGCAGCATCAGGGAATTGATAAGATAATCGGAGAGAAGGAGTTCGGTGGGGAATATCAATTGCTTCCGGCCAGCAGTCAGGGCTTTTCGTGGGGATATGGCGATCGTGAAATTTTCAGAAAATACCTAAACGATCTGAAATCCAAGGAGACCGGTCAATGTGTTGATGTGGTTCTAACCATCGCAATGCACAATCCGTTTCTCGTCCCGGACCAGCAGCACTACGACGAACTGTTCGAAAAAAGAATGAACACCATCCGGCTCACTGAAAAACAAAAACAGTTTAACCGTCAGTATCGTGCACAGTTCGCTACCCTCCTTTATTTTGATGATGCGCTCAAATATTTCTTCCAGGAATTCAGCAAGCTAAAAAGCTTCGAAAACACCATTTTCGTGATCACCGGAGACCACCGGATGCCTGAAATCCCAATCAATACCCTACTCGACAGGTTTCATGTTCCGCTGGTCATTTATTCTCCACTTCTGAAACAGGGTCAAAAGTTTTCTTCCGTGGTGACCCATTTCGATGTCACACCTTCGCTACTTGCTTTGCTGAAGGATAGAATGAACATCCGGCTGCCCGGAGTCACCTCCTGGATTGGGCACGGGCTTGACACCATCACCGGGTTTAGAAATCGCTATTCTTACCCGTTAAAACGCAACACCGGTGAATTGACAGATTACATCAGTGGAACCCATTTCGTAGCCGGGACAACCCTTTACAAGGTTTTTCCTGATTTGAATATCGAACCGGAAAATAATCCCGAATTACTCAGACAGCTTCAAAGACAGTTTATGAATTTCAAGGCGAAAAACCTTTATGCGACAAAGGGAAACCATCTGATTCCTGACTCCCTGAAAAAATATATGATACCCTGAAATCAGATCAGATACCTTATCCACTGCGGTTACCACGATATCTCTTCCGATGCTTTTTGCACTTCTGATGCCAGGCATCCAGGCTAAATAATTTTGGCCCTCCAGTTTCCATTCCTCAGGTACCAGAGGGAAAGCATACCAGTCAGCATGAAATAAACATATTCCGCCATCCACACCCATTCAATATTCAGTTTAAAGTAAACTGCCATCAGCCAGGTAAAGCCCAGATAGGCCGCCAGGGTAATGGCTTCGATCAGTAAGGTAGTCTTTGTGTTGGCCGTACCAAGAACTCCGCTGAAGAAAATGCTGTTGATTGAGAAAATTGCCAATGCGCCCAGAATGATATAATAGGAGGGCCTGGTTGCTTCCGCAAGGGCAGCATTATTGGTATAGACCGCAATAGCCTGTGTGGGGAACAATAAGGCTATCAATATTATTCCGGCGAGTGAAAGAAAGCTGAATTTTACAATTTTGTAAATAATTGGCATGACATTTTCCGGTTTCCCTTCCCCCATCGCACCGCTGACCAGCGTACTGGTAACCGATCCAAGCGCCCATCCGGGGATCATCAAGAAAATATAGATGGATCGGACGATGTTTGACACTGCCAGTGGGCGTTCGCCCATTTTTTCGACAATCATAAAAAACACAAACCAGCTTCCAAATGATAGGATGTACTGAATCATCACAAAAATGGAGGTTTCAAGCGTCTTCTTAATTATAGTGAGATCTGGTTTAACCAGTCTGAACAACTTAAACTTTTTGAGCCGGTGATTATCCCAGGTGATGATAACAAAGAAGAGTAAGGCCGCAGCCTCTGAAATAGCGGATGCAATGGCGGCTCCCTGAATTCCGAGTTTTGGGAATCCGGCGTGACCGAAAATCAACAGGTAATCAAGTAGGATATTCAGTACTGCCATGATGGCGGCACTGATAGAAAGGTATTTTGTAAAAGAAATTCCCGTGTAAAAAGAACGGAAGAGCATTGCCGAAGAGGCAAAAAACAGACCCAATACCCGGTATTTTAAGAAGACCGAACTTGCCTGACATATTGCATCAGAGGTCAGGAAAAGTTTTAGAAACGAAGGACCGAAGAAGAAAACGACCGCCGAAATGGTAATTGAGAATAGTCCGATGAAGTAAAAACTATTGTCAAAAATCCGGCCGATAGCCGTATAATTCTTTTCTCCGTGTCTCCTGGCTACCAATATCTGAACCCCGGTAGCGAATCCAAAAGTAACCATAAACATGATCAGGTAGAAGACTCCGCCGATGGCAGAAGCGCCCAATTCGATCTCTCCTACCCTTCCCAGGAAGGCAGTATCAGTCACTCCCACAATGTTTTGTGCCAAAAGGCTCAGCATGAGCGGTCCGGCAATCTGCCAGATCTCTTTATAGGTAGGAGTAGACATCATTTTTTTTCCTCCTCCACAATTCTTTCCGCCACAGCATCATACCCATTGTCAAAATGATGATTTCCCTGAAGGATTTCCGTTTTTAAACCTGCCTGTTGAAAAGCCTGACGAGTATTTTCGCTTTCATCGCTGCTGAAAATAACCAGGTATTTTTTGCTGTCGCCCTGTTGAATCTCCTGCAATACATCGTATTTCCCTTTCGATAGTCCCAGATTCAGCATATCGGACAAATTTATTTCAAACTCGCCTCTCTTATCGGGTGTAATTAAAATGATAGAAACAAGGTTGTTTTTGACATTTTGAGGAAGGCGATTTGCAAGGAAGGGAACGATGCTGGCACCGAAAGAGTAACCTGCCAGGACAAATTTGTCCCGTTTCCACAATTTCTGATAGGTCTCTATTACTCTGATCATATCGCTGGCAGTCTGATCCGGTGTCTTGATTTTCCAGAAATATTTCTGAGAGTCGAGTGCTACCACTGGTATGCCATGCTGAGTCAAATAAGTACACAGTGATTCATTGAACTTGTTCCATCCACCGTCGCCAGATATGAAAACGAATACTGGAAGATTTGATTGCACAGCGGTTTCAAGTACATGCAATGGCAGGTCCCCGGTAGGATTATCCTGGTAAGATGGTTTTGAATACATTATTTGCCAGGAGAAAAGGAAAACAAGCCCGATAACTCTCATGGTTCAATTACTTTTGACAATGCCCTGGGCAGTTGCATTAAATCGTAATCATGATCGTAAATCAAATACTTGTTGTACCAGATCGTGGCAAATTTTTCTTTATACTCCCTCATTCCTTTGTAATGTGCGAAATTTCTGATCTTTTCGTAGGCAAACTTCATAGATTTCTCCGAAAATTTTGTAGGGTCTTTCAATCCGGACATTGGAGCAAATCCAAGATTGACCGTTTCGAAGCCCTCCGATTTAAGGTAATTGAACATTTCAATCAGAATAAAATCCATCACCCCATTGGGCGCGTCTTTGGTTTTACGCAAAAGATCATAAGTAGATTCACCCTTTGCATAATCAGGAATAATATTCAGGAATGCGACCACTCTCTCCTCAGAATTTTCGACGGTTATCAGCGTTTGTTGCTTCAGTTCCTCCCAATCAAACATTCCCTGTGAGAAGATGATCTCGCTTCTGCCGGTATCATACAGCCAGTCGTCCGAAACGGACTTAACTTTCTGAAGCTGACCGTCTTTGATCGGTGGAAAATGAAATTTAACGGTATAACCGCGGTCTTTTACTTTGGATATGGCGTTGCGGATCGATTTTCGGGCTCCTCCTTCGAGGGAGAACAAATTCAGGTCGACAACACCCTCCTGGCCCAAAAACATGGATTTCTTTTTCAGACTTTTATAGACAGGCAAGGAATCTTCCGGCACCCTGTAATAGAAACTCTTCAGACCATTCTCATAACAGAAACGATCGAAAAGTCGAATACACTCTTTAAGACTCTCAGCATTTTCGGCAACAGGGTTTTCCAGAACGACGGCATAATTTCCGGCAATTCTATAAGAAACAAAGGCCTCCAGACCCTCCGGTTCAAAAACCATCTTATCCTGGTAAGTCTTGAAATAATCCAGGCTTGAATGGCCAAACTGTCTGAGGAGTTGATTGGGACGTTCCAATTCTTCCTTTGTAGGAGTATTTTTCAGAATATAGGGACGAATCAGGGTATAAAACAGGAATGCCAGGGAGAGGAAACCACTGACGTTGATGGAAAGAATGAACCTGGAAGCAAATCTATCAACGGGAATCAGTTCACTACTTCCAACCAGGAAATAGTTCTGTAAGGCATATCTGAACGATTGCCAGAGGCTGAAATCGATATTAAAGTGCTTTTTATCAAGGTAATAGAACCCGATTACGCTGTACAGCATCACGGCCAGAATGCTCAAAACGGCAGTCTGAATACCGACTGTCCTGAGTCTTGGGTTGTTTTTAACATAATAGTCTTTCCTTGTATATATTAGCACTCCGAGCACGAAGAGGGCGATGAGTGCTTCTTCGTAATCTGCTGCTTTGAAAAGATTCCCAAAGAAAGATACAACAGTAAGAAATACAGCAAGATACCAGGCAGAACGCAATCCTCTTAGCATAAAGGAGGCAGTAACCAGGAGGATCAACCCCAAAACCAGTACAAAATAATTGGAAACCACGATGGCATCAACCGGAATAAAATTTTTGAGCCAATGTACCCGTTCGCGAATGGCCGGTGTCAGTACCGAAATAATGTTAACAATTCCGAGAGCGAAGAGAAGTAAAGCAGGTATAATTCTCATTATCAGCTTATTGATCTTCAAAAGAAAGGTAACTGCACCCGAAAGCAGCGGCATCCAGAACTCAAAGAACCGGTATAAAAAAGTAATAGCGATAGCCTCGACATTTGAGAATCCATACTTGGCCAGTACGAAAACCATTGATATTTCGATGGGTCCGAGTCCTCTCAGGAATGGCGAGATGATCAGGAATATGACAGAAATAATGTAACCAAGGAAAGCCGCAAAAAGCGATGGCTGCACATGAAGGGCCATCATGGCTACATAAAGATGCGCAATACCAATGAATTCAATAAAAATCGATATAACCAGCGTCTTCAGGAGCTGGATCTTATCCAGACGGGCATCATCCAGTTCAGCAATCAGCTCTTCCAGAGAAGGGAAAAATCTGATCAGCCACAGATAAAAAGGTCCCTTTTTCAAGAAGGAACGGTAGGCGATATAAAGCGATCCAAGCAAGATAATCAATGAAAATAGTCCAATCCATTCACCCTGTCCGATGCTGCCATCAGCAACCGCGTAAATAAAGGCCGGTATGGCCACCAGCACAACGGAGAGAATACCTACGAATCCATAGATCGTGGAGGCAAAATGAATGTGCGATTTGGTTATTCCTCTCTTTTCAATATCGGAAGTGAAAAAAACAAGCGAAGAGACCCCGCCTGCGGGTAGGAATACACTGATAAAGTTCCTTTTAAGGAAGAGGGTGATAGCCAGTCTAAGCGGTATTTTGTGACGAAAAGTGGCAAAGGAGGCGACATACATATAACCTTGAATCACAATATACAAGGCTGTCAAAGTTAATCCCAGCAGGACAAGTTGCCAACCAGCAGAACGAAGCAGGTGGTTGATTTCAACCAGTTCGGACTTTTCCTGGTTAAAAAACCATATTCCGATACCTATGGAGAAGATCGTAAAAAGTCCTTGCAGCACCATTTTGCTGTTGTCGCCGATAAAGGATAAAGGCAAGCTTCGCTCATGAAAAAATTTCGTGATCCTACCAAAAAAAGGACCGAATACGCTTCGTAAATTGTTCATAAATAAACACCTGAATTATCAAATTACACTATTCCATTCCTGATCGAATTCTTCAAGAAATTGTACCATGAAGGCATGTCTTTTGACAGCCAGCGCTTTCCCGGTAGGGGTATTCATTCGATCTTTTAAGAGCAGCAATTTTTCATAGAAATGGTTGATCGTCGGGGCATCGCTCTTCTTATATTCTTCTTTGGTCATTCTCAGATTGGGCTTGATATCCGGATGAAAGAGCAGCCGGTTTTTGAATCCTCCGTAATGGAAGGCCCTTGCGATACCGATCGCACCCATGGCATCGAGTCTGTCGGCATCCTGAACTACAGCCAGTTCGGGAGAAGAAAATTCCGAAAGATGATTGCCGCCTTTAAATGAGATATGACGGATAATTTGAACAACATGTTCTATAATATCAGCTTGGACATTTATGGAGGAGAGAAATTTTGCAGCTTTTGACGGACCGATTTCTTCGTCGCCGGCATGGAATTTAGAATCCGCAATATCATGAAGCAGTGCCGCAAGTTCGACAATCAACTGGTCGACCGGTTCTTTTTGGGCTATCAGCTTTGCTGTCTGCCATACTCGCTTAATATGCCACCAGTCGTGGCCCTTTTCGCCGTCAGACAACTCTGATTTAACGAACTCGATACACCTATTTATCAAGGTCTGCTGATTGCTGCTCAATGCCATAAAAAAAACTTTGGTTACCCCGTCAGGATAACCAAAGTTACTAAATTTATTCTTCCATTGTACTCAAATCACCATCCGGAAGTCCAAGCGCCCTTGATTTTAATAGTCTGCGCATGATTTTACCACTTCTGGTTTTTGGTAATCAATCCAATAATTTATTACTTTGTCTAAACCAAAAGGACAAACGATTCTCTAAAGAAATCAACTAACAATGATTGAATCAATTATTTGCAGAAACAACCCTGATAAGAAGTCTATAATTTCCGTGCAAGGAGATTTCACCTACAACCAACTTTTACAACACATTCAGCAATATGCACTGCTTTTTGATACAAAAGGTTACACTAACGTCGCCATTTATGCCGAAAACAGGGTGGAATGGTTCTTCGCTTTCTATGCGGCCTTACAAAATAACTGTATCGTAGTTCCCATCGATTTTACGGCATCCGCTGAGGATGTTTCCTATATTCTGAATGATTGCCGGCCTGAGCTGGTTTTCATCAGCGAGGCGATGCAGGTTTCTTATTCCAAGGTCAGGCAAAAAACTAAATTTGCGCCTGAAGTCATCATCTTTGAAAATCATCCGCCGGTACACGATCAGAATCCAACCAGCTGGATCGGACCGGAAGATCCTGAAACAACAGCGGTAATTATCTACACATCAGGCACAACAGGAAGTCCGAAGGGAGTTATGCTTTCTTTTGCCAACATCCGGGCCAACATGGTAGCTATCGTGGAGGCAAAAATTTACCACAGCGAAAGCCAGGTGCTTATACTACTCCCGCTCCACCATATTTTCCCGCTTGTGGGTTCCATGATGGTCACATTTTATTCAGGAGGAACAACCGTCGTATCTCCTTCGATGCAATCTTCCGACCTGATGAAAACTCTGGCAGACAATGCTGTAACCGTGTTTTTAGGGGTACCCAGATTGTACGAATTGATCTACCGCGGATTGATGGCTAAAATCAACAAGAGTCTGGTGGCGCGAATGTTTTTAAAGCTGGTTTACCTGACAAAGAGCCGAAAACTTGGCAAGACCCTTTTCAAGAAGGTACATGTCGGTCTCGGAGGACATCTAAAGTTCATGATTGCAGGTGGCGCGGCCCTGAACAAGGAGGTAGGAACTTTCTTTTATGCCCTTGGTTTTGATATTCTCGAAGGATTCGGCATGACGGAAGCCGCTCCAATGATCACTTTTCCCCGGCCGGGAAGGGTAAAAATCGGTTCGACTGGTGAGGCCCTTCCGGGGATGATAGTCGAGATCAGAGATGGAGAGATCGTAGCCAAGGGTCCCAACGTGATGAAAGGTTACTACAACCGTCCTGAGGAAACGGCAGATGTTTTGAAAGACGGTTGGCTGTACACAGGCGACCTTGGAAGGTTCGACAAGGATGGATTCCTCTACATCACCGGAAGGAAAAAAGAGATCATCGTACTCCCTAACGGTAAGAATATCAATCCGGTAGAGATAGAGCAGAAACTGGAATTCTTCTCCAAAGCGATTAAGGAGGCAGGTGTTTTTATGCACAAGGAGATGCTGCACGCGGCTATTGTACCCGAATACAAGTTTCTGGCAGACGAAGGCATCACGGATATCAATCAATATTTCCGGGATCAGGTGATTGCTCCTTTTAATACAGAGTTGAGTTCCTACAAACGGATCATGCAGTTTACGCTGGTGAAAACGGATCTTCCTCGGACAAGGCTTTCCAAGTTGCAGCGTTTTAAACTTGAGGAGCTGATTCAGGATACTGAAAGCAAGAAGAAGACTTCTGTGGATCCTGACAGTGTCGAATACCATGCCGTTAAAACATTCATTGAGAGCCAAGTAGACCTGGATGTCTCGCCCGACGATCACCTTGTTTTTGATATTGCCATGGATTCGATGGGCAAAATGAGCATGATCGATTGGATGGAACAGACATTTGGAATAAAGATTGATGAGGACCAGCTGCTTAAATTCTCTTCCATTGAAAAGATTGCGGAATACATTGGCGCGAACAAGTTGTATCACAAGCTGGAAAGCACATCGTGGTCAGGTAATCTGAAGGAAAATGCTGCGGTGGAACTGCCAAAATCCTCCTTCCTGCTAAAATTCATCGTCTCATCTGTCCGCCGATTTTTCAGTCTCTTTTTCAAATATACCGTCACCGGCATTGAGAACATCCCGGAAGGACCCTGTTTTATTGCCCCTAACCACCAGACCAAGCTTGATGCTTTTCTGGTTTTGTCGTGTCTTGACAAAAAAACTCTTGACGGAACTTTCTCTTATACAAAAAAAGAACATGTAAAGGGTCGTATGCGCCAGTATCTTGCCCGGCACACCAATATTATTGTCATGGATCTGAGCAAAGAGCTGAAAGAATCTATCCACAAGATGGCTGAAGTCGTGAAACAGGGGAAAAAGATTTTGATCTTCCCGGAAGGGACCAGGACTAAGACTGGCGAGCTTGGAGACTTTAAAAAGACCTATGCGATCCTCAGCACAGAGCTGAATATTCCTGTTGTACCGGTAGCGATTACCGGGTCGTACGAGGCGATGTCGTCCGGAAAGAAGAAAATCAAGTCCGGATCAAAAATAATTGTCAGCTTTTTGCCCCCGGTCGATCCGGCGGGTAAGACACCGGAAGAGCTGAATTCACTAATCAAGAGTCAGGTTACTGAAACTCTGGAGAAAAATTATAAATTGGTTTAATTTCTTTTCATTTTAAAGATGGTACGTAATTTTTACTTTTTCGCCTTCCTGCTCTTTGTTTCGGTACTTGTTTCTAACTGTAAATCCGATCTGAAGACAGAAGAAATACCGGTCGAGGTTCCAAAAGACAAATACCTGGTCAGCTATAATGTTGTACGGTCCATGACTGCTTCCGACATCAATATCCTATACAGTCCTGCTCAATACCTCTATCCGGACATGGCCGCTATTCTACCTTATGTGAAGAATGGGGCCAAAGTGTATTCGATTACCTATAACACTACCCTGGGAACAAAAAAACTGGTCGCCTCGGGTCTTGTCACCATACCAGATGGTGGTGCCACCTACCCAATCCTCAGTTTTCAGAATGGCACAAATACGTTATATGCCGACGCCCCTTCACTTAATGCCTACAGTTATATTCCACTTTTAATCAACGGATTCGCGACAACCGGATTTGTGGTTTTGATGCCCGATTACCTCGGATTCGGCTCGTCGACAGAGGTTTTTCATCCTTATCTGGTCCTCGATGCGACGGTTAACCCGATTCTTGATATGTTCCGGGCCGTGAAAGAGATGAGCGCCAAAACGGATCTGGCGTTTAAACTTTCATCCGATCTTTATATCATGGGTTACTCGCAGGGAGGCTTGGCTACTCTCCAACTGCAAAAGTCCATAGAAACCAGCTACAGCGGCGAATTCAACCTGAAAGCCGTGGGGGTGCGGAGCCGGGCCTTATAACCTCACTCAGATCACGGATGCCGTCGTCACGGCAACGACTTACCCTCAACCCTATTATATCGCCTATATCATGAAGGGTTTCAAGTCGGTCGGCAGTTTTACCAATGCGTATGCCGACATTTTCAATGAACCTTATGCTTCACGAATTGACGGACTTTTCAACGGACTCAATAGTGGAAGCGCCATTAATGCACAGCTGTCCACCAATATAACGCAATTATTTACCACTGAATTCAGGACCACCTGGAAAACCAATGCAAAATTCCAGGGTTTGAAGGACGCACTGGCTGCCAGCAGTGTTTCCGCCTGGAAGATTAAGACCCCACTGATTCTTGCACATGGTCAGTCGGACACCGATGTCCCGCCGTTGATGAGTTCGACGCTTTACAATGACCTGATGAATCTGGATAAAACATTGCCGGTAACTTATATTCCGATGGCCGGGCTGGATCATAGCTCAGCGAGTGCCCCGACGCTCATCAATTTTGTGAAACGATTTCTGGTAATAAAAGGGAAATAGATTAG
>Ga0209430_1000443_pt1 | contig 43075 bp, 45 predicted proteins | sample BarGraIncub1133A_FD_184504 | JGI IMG/M metagenome (GOLD analysis project Ga0209430, IMG submission 184504) | Arctic peat soil microbial communities from Barrow, Alaska - Barrow Graham LP Incubations 11-33A (SPAdes) (version 2) | ecosystem: Environmental > Terrestrial > Soil > Wetlands > Peat... | reverse complement strand
GACTGCGCGGCTGGCGCTGCGTGTGACTTGCCATCCGGCCGCGTTCGCATGCGCGTACCACGTCTTGGCGTTGCCTCGCCAGTTGATACCGGGCGACGGCGCGGCCTTGTCGAACTGCCTCGCCGCATAGGAGGTGCAGTACCCGCCGTAGAAGCCCTTGCACGACGAGTAGGCGAACGCCGCCTGTGCCGTCATGCTCAGCACAATGGCAGCGACGATGACGATGCTCAGCGCTCGTACACAGTTGCGAGCCACAGTCGCCTTCTCCCGGCCGGAGCCTGAGACCGCATAGTAGCATCGACGGCCCCGGACCGGAACGGCCGCCAGTCGGTGCCGTTCGTGCGCACAAAGATCGACACGGGCGCCATCTCGATTGTGAGCACGCTGCGACGGCCTGAGTGGACACCTTCGGGTCGTCCACCCTGTGACTTTCGGGGGGTGGACCCGACGGTCAATGTGGGGCACTGCTATGTAAGCACGCGGGCCAGATCGAGCGGCGCATTCGCATGCCGCGCCGGTGCCCCTAAGATCGCGGTTGCCCGCACCTACTCCTCGCCCAAGGTGACGCAGAATACCTCGCCCTGATCGAAGCCCACCGTGCCGGGCATGTTGCCCCCGGCCACGGCCTCGCCGTAGAACTCGTCCGCTGTGCACTCGTTGCCGTAGAGGTAGAACATCTTCACTTCATTGAACTGCACCGCCCACTGCCCGGGAACGTCGGGATCGCCGTTGTCGAAGACCAGCACATGGCTTGCTTCGATGACCCGGCCCTCGAAGTTGACCGCTTTGGTGTAGAGCCCGCTCCCGCGGTAGGTACTGATGAGATCCGCCGCGGTGCTCGCCCGGGCGATGATGGCCTGCGCCTCGTCCGCGGTCAGGGGGTCCGCGTTGGTGGTGATGGCCTGCTGCGCGGAATCGTCCTCGGTCACGGCATCCGTCGACACGGGCGCCTCGGAGTCCGCCGTGTCCTCCACCGGCGTATAGTCCGCGACGGTCTCCCCGGCGTTGTAGTCGTCCCCTTCGTACGCGTATCCGTCGCTCGTGAACTCCGAGCCGTTGGGCCGCGTACCGATCGCGATCCCCGCGCCGACGATGACCACGATGGCGGCAACGGCGACGAGTGCTCGCTGCTTGCTGCCCAGTCCCAGGAACCAAGTCCGCGCGGCGCCGGCGCCGGACTTGGCGGCCTCAACCGCACCGGCCGCTGCTGCCTGCGCGGCGGCAACGGGATCGGACGAACCCGATGCCGGGACGGCAGCAGCAGGGGCAGGTGCTGACGCGCTCGGTCCCCCAGGTGCGCCGGGCGCATCAGCGCTCGGCGCGCCGACAGCGTGCCGGATTCCGGAGTTCTTCGCCGACTTCGTCGCCCCCCAGATGACGACGGCGCCGAGGAGCTCGAGGGGCACCCACTGCGAGAAGTTGTCGGCCGAGATGCCCTGCTGCAGCACGAACAGCGGGCTTATGCAGAGGGCGACCCCGGCGACGATCGCGAGCTTCATGTTCCTCACGTTGCGGGCACCGAGAGACCCCTTCTCGGGCGCTTCGTAGAGCCGCACGCCCTCGGCGATCCTGGCCGGATCGCCGGCGGCCGCGACCGCGTACTCCACCGATTCGCGCAGTCTGACGGCGAGCTGCGCGAACGAACGCAGCCCGTTGCTGTCGTCCTGGTGCAGGCACGTGAAGACCACCTGCGTCGCGCCGTCGGCCTCGCCGATGCGGACCTCCGCCCTGACCGCCTCGGGCACCTTGAACGTGCCGAACGAGTAAACGATCCTCTCGGCGGTGCGCTCGGAGGTCCGAAGCCCGCTGCCGTGGAAGGGATCGAACCACTTCGCGCTCAGAACGGCGTCCAGCGCCGCCGTGACATCCGCCACCGAGGCGGAGGACTTCATCACGTCCGGCGTCGTCGCGTCGCGATCGATCGCGGTGTTCTTCTCCTTGTTGACCTGCTGCGCCACGGCCGCAGCCGCCAGTGAGGCGGCCTTGGACGCGGCCGCGCCGATCTTGTCCTCGGAGCGCTTCGAGAGGAAGAAGTAGACGCCGACACCGATGCACAGCAAGCTCTGCCACACGCCTATCCCGCTGAAGAGGCCGTACACGCCAAAGACCATGAACAAGGTCCCCCACACGTGGTTCCAGACCCATGCCCAGATGTTGTAGACCTTGTTGAAGAAGTTCCCCATGCTTTCCTGCTCCTCTTCCGCCGGGTGGCGTACCGAGCGTCGGTCTAGTTCGCGCAGGACAGCCCTACGGGAAGGTCCTCGGCTACCACGAAGCCGCAATCGCCGCTCCCTATACGGGTGCCGGTGCGTGTCACTGTCGTGACACGCCGTGACCCCGGGGCGCCCTCCGGATCGTTCGCCTCGATGCCGACCAGCAGCGCACCGTGGGAATCGAGCAGCGCGTGCGCGGCCTCGGGAAGCGTCATCCCGAGCATCGACTCGGGCAGCGCGATCTTGTAGATCTCGGAACCCTCGCCGAAGCTCAGCAGCTGGGAGATCAGCGAGGTCAATCCGTGGTTCAGCGCCGACTGCGCCAGGAGATTGTCAGTGAGCTCGCTGATGCAGACGACCTCGTCGACGTGCGCGTGCTTCAGGTGCTTCTTGTTCTCGGGATCGAAGACGAGGACGCACGTGTAGACGTCCGGCTGCCGGGCCTCGATCGCAAGGGCCGTGAGGATGGCCACCGAGTCCCTGACCGTGGAGTCCTGGCCGATCCCCAGCACGATCGCCGTCGCCGCGGACTCGACCGCCGCCTGCGTCAGCACATCGTCGCGGGTGGGCGAGCCCGACACGAACAGCGCCCCCGAGTCCGGGTAGGGATGGTCCTCCGAGTCGGTCACGATGACGATGTCGCGGTCGCGCGACGCCTCGTCCGCCATGAGCTGGTCCACGATCGACCGCCCGTGCTCGTTCCAGTTGCAGATGAGAATGTGACCGCGCACGTCCACCTTGTGCCTCCCCTTGTCCTTGGCCAACGCGATGCGCACGAACCGGGCGGCCACGTCCGCCATGATGATCGAGAAGAAGATGACACCGGAGATCAGCACCGCGAGCGCGGCGATGTAGCCGACCCCCGTGAGCGGCCGTTTGGCCACATCGAAACCAGAGAACGCGAGAATCAGAATGTCCTCGAGCGCTTCGGGGTAGTTGAGGTAGCCGGCAGTGCCGGGCCCTCGTTCGACCAGGTAGAAGAGCCCTGACATCGCGAAGACGAACAGCCCGAGACCAGACATGATCTTGACCGTCAGCGACTGGCTGAGGCTCGTCTTCGCCCATCGGAGCGTTCGGATGACGTTCCTGCGACCGAATGAGTGGCCCACTCGTTCCCCTCCCCCGAGGATCGAACGCGGCTCCGCATCTGCGAGATTGCCCCCCACCACAGGCGTTGCCCCAGAGAGCAGCATACGCCTTGGCCGACACCGGGCCAGGTCGAGGGTTCTGCGCACGGTGAGGGCAAACGAGAATGGGCGTCGGGAGTGGACCCGCTGACGCCCGGGCCGTCTCGGTGTCCTCGGGCCCTCGACCCGAGGGCCCGCTGGGCTGCCTACCCGAGGACCGACAAGCACGGCCGCGCGGAATGAGGCAAGGGATGACAGTCCGCCCGCCTTCAGGTCCCGACGACCCGCTTCTTGAGCCGGTCGATGACCGCTGAGTCGATCCTCTCGAGCCGCGCCCACTCGCACAGCGCTGACCAGTCGATCGGATGCCGGCGAGCCACCATGATCGCCTGGTCGAATGACGGGTTGTCCGCCCAGCTGACGTACGCCGCAAGCCGGTCCATGACGCACTGCGTCGGTGTCACGATGCGCAGCGGGCCGAACCCGGTCTGCAATGTCGCCGCTTCGTCATCGCGAACGGACGTCTCGCCGAAACCGAGCGGTCCCGGTGGGAACTCGACGTAGTAGGCGGTCGCGGGATGCTCGAACTGGCGGGCGCCGGGTACGCGACGGAAGCCGAGCGGGGCGATCGCGACGGCGATCGCGCTCGTACGCTCAGAGGTCACGAAGTCGAGGTCGCAACTCTCATACTCGTTGGCGCTGTAGAGACTGACCGCCGCACCGCCCGACAGTGTCGCCATGATGCCGGCCGCCTCGAGAGCCCGACTGACGAGCGCCGCCAACTCCTCAAGCGACGTGTCGTGGGTCACGCTCCTCATCGGATCACAACCTCTTGCCCGTGCGACGCGGCCGTTGGCGCTGGCGATAGAACGCCTTCGCCTCGGCCTCCGGCATGGCCTCCAGCTCCAGGGACAAGAAGGCGCGCAGGTTGCGTACCGTCGGGTTGCGCATATTGAACTCGAACAGTCGAGTCCTGCCGACCGTGCGACTCACGAGCACACCGTCGGCCTCCAGGCGCAGCAACTGGCGGTAGATCCCGGTCGGCGGCGCGTCATAGGTTGAGGCGATGCGCGCTGAATGCCCGGATCCGTAGGCCTCGAGGAACAACAGGACCTGCGTTGCCGAGCGATTCCCGAAGATCGATTCGAGTACGGGCGTCACGGTCCGGCTCCTCTCCTTCGCTTCGTGAACATACTAACACGATATGTGTCTATATACACACATTTCGTGTCTATATAGACCGCACTTGTGTCTATTCATGAGCACACGCACCTGTATGCGCAGCCGGCATTGAGCCACTCGTTCTCGGGGCGAGGACCCGAAGGCACCAGGGCCGTCTACCCGAGAGGTGGTTCCGCCAGACGCTCCAGCTCCTCGATGAGACGGATCGGACCGGTCCATCCCCGAGGGGTGGGCAGATACCACTTGAGACTCATGTGGAGGTAGTTGCAGTTCGTCTCCAAATGGCAGGTCGGCCCGTCAATCGTTGCGCCGCCACTTCGAACGTCCTGCAACTCGAAGCACTCGAGGATGTCCCAGATCGTCCTCGAGTCATCGGGAGACAGCATGACGGTGCTCAGTTCCGGCTCTGCGCCAAAATAGGATGTCGAGCACGAGAGTACCAAGCTCCCATTCCCGTCCGGACGGTCCGATGGAGAGACCTTGATGGTCCTCGAGAACTGAGGAAAGTACCCGTAGACCGAGTACTCGATCAGGTCGCCGTGTAGCAGCATGGTCGCGCCCCCTAGACTGAATCGCTGATCCCTATCGGTTGAATGGCTAGCCTCGTCCGCGTCCTCACCGGGCCCCCAACCCGGAGGACGCGACCCTAGTCCCAAGCGACGATCTCGCTGGGATCCTCGCGCATCCGGCGCCTGCCGCAGACCGGGCAGGTCCGGTGGTCCCACAGGGGGCTGTCCCGCCCGCACTCCGGGCATGGGTAGGACACCTGTTTGTGCTGTTCCCAGCCCTGGTCCCTCGCCGTGAGCCCGGTGTCGGCCTGCTGAACGCCGTGCACAGCGCACAGGACGGGCGTCGTGACCTCCGCGGAGAACCCGTAGTCGAAGTCGGGAGTGGCAAAGTCCGTCGTCGCGCCGCAGTTGTCGCAGATGTATCCGGATGCACTGCCCATGAGACCCCCGCTGGAGACGCTGACCCTGGTGCGATGCTTCGATCGTACGTCGGTGGTCTGACACACGCGCGATCAGCCGCGCGCGAAGCCCCAAGCGGCGACAACGCCGTGTCTCGATAGTCATACCGACCGCGATGTCACACCCCCCTGCTACAACTGCACCGTGCTCTTTGACATGAACGCCGACATGGACTCGCCGCCCTCCGGGGCGGCCGCGGGATTTGAGACAGATTGCAGCCGCGATACCCACTGCTAAAGCGTCACGGGACGACCCGTGGCGAGCCAACGGAAGGACGTGCGCCATGGAACGGACCGAGCAGGAGAACGTCGCAGAACAGTTGACCCTGAGGATGTTCTCGGCGGGCGGGCGGCTGGAGACCAAGACGATCCGCCCGATCGAAGGAGAGCTCCCGGAGGGCCTTCACTCGCTGGGGCGGTCGGCGGGCACCGACGCCAACGTGGCCATCGGGATGCTCTATCGGCATTGCCCCGGCTTCTTCGAGCGGGTGACCGCGTACCGGCTGGTGAGCGACCCCGAGCTGAGCGCCGCGGCGGACTCGAGCGGCCCGGCGATCGAGTTCTTCGAGAGGGGTGCCCAGTAGCGGATTCCTGCGGGCATTGAGAGCAGCGCCAAGTCACAAGTCGAGGCCCACCGATGAATGGAGAACCCGAGATGTCCGATGACCAGGCAAACAGCACGACCGATGACGCGCTTGACGCCGAGCTGCGCTCGCTGATCGCAGAGCGCCGGATGGACGAGATCCTTGCGAACCTTCCCTGCGGCAACACGATCATCTCCGCCGGCGGCATCTCGCTCAGCTTCGACTCGCCGGATGAGGACGAGGAGCCCGAGCCGCTCCACTAGAGGGCTGGGCACCTCAAACGAGCGCGGCAGCGACTGTGCGCGACCTTCTGGGTGTGCCGTCCGAAGAACACAGCCTTGAAGATGCTGCCAGCGACCCTGTGAATCATCTGATCCCCCTCAGATGGAAGTGCCTTCGGGCCAGAGTAGCGCCCCCACCGACGACGCCGCATGCGATGCCAAGCCTAGGCTCGAAGCCGCCGATTCACACATTGTGCTCGCGGGGCCCCCGCCCCGCTCGGCCCGCGAATGACGATGCGACGCGCTTGTGCCAGCGAGTACTAGTCCACCGAGCAGCGCTACTCACAGGCGTCAGTCAGGAGGTTTGCACACCAGACAGGGCGACTTGCCGGCGGCTCGCGCCTCGGCGACGGTTCCCTTGCGCAGGTTCGTTGCCCTGATCGTCGCGGCGTATTCGCAGCTCAGGTAGTGATAGCGCTTCCCTGCCACGCTCCAGCCCACGACGAGACCGCCCGACGATGTGGCACTACCGGTGGGAAGTGCGACTGTCGGGGCCGTATCCGGAGCCGTCTCGGCGGTGACTGAGGATCCTGGCTTGCCGTGCGCCACCCACGAGGCGTACCAGTCCACGGTGATCTGCGCCTGGGCTTGTTCGAGGGAGAGCGTGCCGGCCTGGACTTCATGCCACAGATGGACTTCGAGACCATCCTTCCAGTGGTACTGCGGAGCCGGCTCAGGCCAGAGGTTCTTGATCGAGTTGCTCCCGCCAAGGCACAGGGGGATGAAGTGGTCACACTCGTATGCCCCAGCCGGCTGCGGGTATGACAGATCGTACTCAGCGAAGACCTGCGACTTCTCACTCGCGGGGACATCTCTGACGCTCGACGCGTAGCCGGGGACCGAGACTTGCGCGCCTGTCACCGGAAACTCATCGCCGGGAGTCAGCGCGGGGTCTGGGTAGAGTCGGGGATCGCGCTTCGCTGCCGCGCTAGGGGTGGCGTCCGCCGTCGCCGTTTGAGCTGCGGATGGGCGCACGGACGTCGAAGCAACGCTAGCGGAAGGCGCGGTACCTGATGCGAGTGACGCCGGGGTCTGCGTGGACGCGGCACATCCGGTGACTAGCGCCAGCCCCAGCACGATTGGAACCAGCAGCCACTCGGCAAGGGGGCGGACGCTCATCCTTCTCCAAGGGTCCCACGAGGGAAGCATGTTGATCCCGTCTAGGTGCGAGCTCCGGCCGGAACTTGGCGAACGCTACCTCGTGGGCCGACCCGAGCGCGTCGGCGGTATCCCGATTGCGCGCGAAATCCTCGACTTGGCAGCGGAGATTCCCAGCAGCCGCTTCCAACGGAATCCCCCGAGACTCACGCCACTCTCCCCGAGCGTCTGCGAACGCACTGCGGACTATAGGGCCTCAGGCAGGATTCGGTAAGGACCGGTTCCGAGTGGCCGACTGCGACCCTGGCGTCCTTCGCCACTTGTGGCGTTCTTTGTGCCGGAGCCAGCCCAAGCTACAGCCGCATCTGGTGGAAGCGCGCGCTGCTGATTCGTTTCGCGCCCCCGGGTCGTGCACCCGAGGGTCGAGTATGGAGGCGCGCTCGAATCCTACCTGTGGCTGCGTGCCCACTGGAAGATGGCCGCTTCTACGTCCGCTGCATACCACTCCCCGTCGCGCCCGGCCCAGGGATTCGCTGCTCCACGACTCGTGAGAGCGGACGCGAGAACGGAGCAGTCCGCGGCAAAGGCAGAGTATCCCCGAGGCCCGAACGAGTACGGCAGAACCACGCGCAAGTAGTCGTCGAACACGGGGCACACGCGCGGCGCCAGGAAGCGGAGATGCTTGGACGCGAAGCTCGGGGTGCCGAGGCCTTTGAGCCCGTTGACGAACCGGAGTGCCGATTCCGGGTCGGGAGACTCCGCCTGCAGAACGCCGTTCGCTGCACGCAATGCCGTGCTGATGGCGGTGGGTGTGCTGTTCTTGATGACTCGGCCGCCAACGCCGGAATATCCGCCCCACCTGCAGACGCTCCGAACGAAGTCAGCACAGGCATCGTCGGGGAAGTCGGCAGCGACAAGATCGCCGCCCTCGCTCTCGACGCCGGACGTGTCGATGTACAGCTGCGAATGCTGCAGCGCCAGGGCCGCGAAGTCATCGATCGGAATGGTGATCCCGAAGAATGCCGCGTCACTTCTGAGTTCCATGATGCCCTCTTTCTCGGGATCGCCGCTTCGCCCCGCCGACTCGTTCGGATCGCGGATCAGCATCACCTGTGCGATTCCTGCTTGGAGTACTGCACAGGTCACGTCGGCATTCTGGTCAGACGCTACGCTCTGGCGGAATCCATGCCGGAGGAGTCATCTGACCCGACAGCGTCCTTCCAGAAAGCGGGTGCGTCCGCGAACAGCAGCGAATCAGCTGTAGACAACCCGGTGTGACCGTTCACTCTCATCCAGATAGCGATGTCGAGGATCCGGAGAATGGAAACGCGGTCCGGTACTCCAGCCAACGCCCTGAGCTCCTCGCACCGCGCGCGGAGGCACTCGCCATCACGCCCAGACAGCGCCTGGTGCCACCCCGCCCAGTACGCACGCTTCTGAGGTCGCACACCCTCCACGACGTACTGATCCCAGATCGGGAGCAGGTGTGGGCGCTTTGCGGCCAGCAGCTTGCTCGTTATCGTGCTGGCCACGCCTTTGTGAGCACTGATGAGGTCCCAGAGTCGCCAGGCATTGCCGTCAGGTGACAGATCGACGTCCTCCCAGATGGTCGCCTCAGCGGGAACACCCCGGAGAAGCGCACTGATCTCGTAACGGCCATCCTCACTGAGAATCCAGTGGGATACGCGTACAGGCACGTCTACCCCAAGAGCGGTCACGGCCACAATGTCCTTGGCCGTAATCTCATCGGGCGAGGCCGTATCGATCAAATCCTCAAAGAACGCACCCGTGAACGCACCTGACACCAAGTAGCCGCGCAAAGACGCGGTCGCACGCTGCTCTTCGCTCTCCTGAACGAACCGCCAAGGAGCGACGCCGAGCGACGAGTCACCCATTCCATCCCCCTTGGATCGAGTTTGAGCCCAGTATGTCCCTCGCTCGCACATCATGTCGGGTTATGCAGCGCGTCGCGCCATCGGCCGGCGATGAGTTCATCAATCCTGTTGCGTGCCTTCCCGTCCACGCGACTCCGGGACAGCGACATCAGCACGTCGAGCATGTGAACATCGCGATGCGTGCCTTCCGCAACACTCTGCGACCAAACGGCTTCGACGGCGTCGCGCACGGCCCCATCGATGTCCGCGCCCGTGAGCCCTTGGGAGAGTTCGGCCAGGTCCCGAGGATCGACATCGTCTGCAAGCGGCCGACCCGCCAGCTTCACGCGGAAGATCGCCTCGCGGGCGGCACGATCGGGCGGACCGACGCAGATGACCTTGTCGAAGCGTCCGCGACGCTTGAGCGCGGGATCGATCAGCTCCGGTGCGTTGGTCGCCCCGATGATGAGGCAGCCAGTATTCGGCTTCGCGCCATCGATTTCTGTTAGCAGGGAATTGACCACGCTGCGTCGGCCTTCGACCGTCATTGCGCCACGAACAGGCGCCATCGCGTCCAGCTCGTCGAAGAAGAGCACGCTCCTCTCGTGCGCGCGGACCGCCGCGAAGACAGCGGCAAGACTGCGCTCGGCCATCCCCAACCACGGGTTCATAATGTCGGCCGCCGTCACGACAAACAGAGGCGCGTCCATCTCTCCGGCCGCAGCCTGAGCGATGAGCGTCTTGCCGCACCCGGGCGGCCCGTACAGGAGCACTGCACCGCCCGCGGTCACGCCATAGAGAGCGGCGGTCTCGTGATCGAGCGATGGGAGGATGCCGGCGCGATAGATGTGGCGCTTGACCGCATCCATGCCGCCAACGTCGGCGAACGTGAGTGATGACGCCAAAGGTTCGGGCTGAAATATCGAGTGAAGATCGCCGCTGTTCGTGTGCGCTCCACCCGGGGAGCCCGCGGATTCCAGAGCACGTTCCGCACGCGCGACGAGGCGGCTGCCCGCACGTCGAGCAGCATAGTCGGGAGCCGTGAGTTGCAGTCTCCTGGCGTGCATCAATGCGATCACGGGGTTTCCAAGCCGCAGTTCGATCAGCGCCATTTCCCGAAGGGTGCGCCGCAGCATCGGGCCCGTACCGCGACCAGCGCTGTTCTCGATGTTGAGCGCTGCCTCGTACAGCCGAAGCGCTAAGCGAAAGTCACGGTTCTCGGCGGCATCCCGGGCAAGCGCGAAGAGAGCCTCGCCAGACTCCTGCTGGCGCGACATGGGTACAGCGTCGGGCGACTGCTGGCCAGACAGCGCACTGCATTCCGCCACGCAGGGCGACAACGAGGCGGGACGACCAGAACGCTCTGAGTTCGCCATGACAACGCTCCTCTGCTCATTCTCGAGATCAGAGGCGGTCAGTGGCTTAGCGCCCTCAAACGAGGTGATGCCGCGGCTGCCGCGTCTTTCTGTGACTCAAGGTAACGGAGGGGTCTGACATTGGACGATTAGCACGGCTCGTCGAGTCTTCGACCCGCTTCCCTGGGTTGTCCACCCGATGGGGCACTCAGCTGGCGCGACCTCTACGCATCGACCGATTCCGGACGCTCGCTCGCAGTGTCCGCTTCGACGTCGTCGGACGCGGCAACGGCACTCTGCTTTCGACGGAGCAGGTCGCCAAGCGCGCTAGCAGCTCCAGTGGCTAGTCCCCCGATAGCCGAGCTGGCCCTATTCGCACCGGTGCCGATCGCATCGGCGGCATCGGCGGCCGCACCCTTGATCGCCAAACCGGCGCCGTCGATGTCAACCGCGCGCAGTGCTTCGGATGCGTGGTCGTAAGTCTCTGAGCCGAAGCGACGGGCAGCATCGGCACCTTCCGCAGTCGTTGTGAGCACTTTGTCTCGCACTTCTGTGGCTGCCTGTCCCCATCGCCTCGCCTCGAGCTCTTGATGACCGGACTCGACCCCGAGCCGCCCACGGAAGACCAGGAGATCAGTGGCGACTTGGTTGCTCGATCGGACGGCCGCCGGCGACTTGAACGGGTTGAACAGCACCTTCGAGTTCGCCTTGCGGACGGTCTCGTCCATCTCGGCGAGTAGGCGCGCGGTGCTCCGCGCGATGACGTCGAGGCGCTTCCGTCGCGCGGCTCGCAGACCGAGGCGGTGCTGGTCGATCTCTTCCGGACAAGCATCGAGCACTCGGTCGAGTTCAAGCGCGGAGACCGCATCGTCAAGCTGAAAGCAACGTGCAAGAACCGCGAGCCATTCCTGGACCTTGCCCTCGGCTTCCTTGGCCGTCTTGGCAATTCCGCCAGCGTCCGCCTTCGTGCGCAGCTTCTCGGCGATGGCGTCCAGCTGGCGAACCGCGTATGCCTCAGTGCGCGCGATCGTCGTCTTGGCCCCTTGAATCTTCGACCAAGTGACCTCCGAGACGCGCCCTACCTGATCACGGACGGTCAAGGCCTCGTCGATATCTAGGTCCACTCCGATGAGGTCCGAGAACACAGCGTCCTTCTGGCTGCGAATAACGTCGTCAACCTTCTCGCTGATCTCCTGGAGGTACTCGACAATCTCGTCCATCTGCTGCTGCATGGCTCTCTGCTGCATCATGGCGGCGAGCGCAGGCAGTGCCATCGGGCCGAGCAGGAGTGTCCCTGGAGCCTGCGCGATCTGCAGCCATTGTTTGATGTCGCCGGGCTGGCCAATCATCGCGTGGCTCACCCCGGGCGTCTTGCTTGCCATGAGGCCATACGCCTTGACGGCGTCTGCCGACTCGACGGTCAGCTTCACCCAGCGGCCCGAGTTTGCGGCAAGCTCCGAAGCGACCTGAAGTGTGTCCCCGCCGGCACCCAGGACGGAGTTGAGACGGCGCATGTCGAGCTCTCTTGTGGGGACCCGGTCCAGGCGCAGATCTAGGAGGAAGCGCTCGACATCTGTCGGACTGCCGATGACCGCGAAGCCATCGGCGTCGCCGAGAAGCTCAATCCCCTTGTCCATTAGTCCCTGTTCCTTCCGGGCGTCTGCGCGCACGATCTCGGGTGGCCAGTCTCAACCCACGGCCCTGACTTCAGATCATCCCTGCTTGAGCCCGGAGGACTTGCCGGTCGCGATAGCGATTGCTCCACCAACGACAACGCCCGCGAGCGTCAACACCGATCCCGCTATGACCTGTCCGTTCTGTGTGAACCAGGCGTCAACGGCATCTCTCGACGGCGCCGGCATGGCGATATCTACGTCTTTCCATTTGATGCGGATGGTCGAGTCCTCGCGATTGACTTGAACATCCTTTTCCTGAACGAGGGAAGGATCGATACCCCTGCGCTTCGCTTCATCCCTCATCTGCTCAGCAAGCTCATCCGCAAAATCGTCCCTCGGTGTCACTTACGTACTCCCCCCTCGACTATTTGCTCTGCCAAACACGTTTGCGCACGACCAGCAAACCGGGCCCGCGCGCCTCCGAACCGAGCATCCCTCGGCCAGCCGGTTTGACTGGTCAAGCGCTTGTTAGAGGGCGCCGCGGAGTGGACCCCTCTAATCGTGTCCCGTTACTCGGAGGTCGTTGCCGGCTCCAATCAGTCTTGCCAGACAACATGAACGTCCCAGCCAACTCGACGGTAGATCTTGGCCAGCACCAGTTCCGTTTGGTCTTTCGCTTGGTCGATGTACTCGGCCCCTGAGCATGCCTTCTCGACCACCCTCTGGGCCTTGGTCCAACCTTGGTTGGTCAACTCGTCTCTGTCTCCGACGAAGGGAATCCAAGTTGTCTTCGTTATGTCGTATACCTTGGACTTCTCGTGGTTGACTGTGGCCTTAATGACTCTAGGTAGCGGGAGCTCCAGTATCAGCGTCTTCGTCTTCTCCTCGGCCGACCGAAGCTGCGCCTTTTCCAGGTCAACAGCTATCTCCGCATCACCTCTGACGATCCAAACCCCCTTGTAGTCGTAGCCGGTGTCCTCCATCACGTCAGCCACGGACACCCGAAGCGCTACAAGTTCGCCGAGCTCCTGCACCTCAGTAATCGTCGGGCTTGAAGATGCTGGTTCGTCCTTTTTCGAGGAGGAACCTCCCAGGAAGGAGACTGCCACGATCAGTACCAAGACCATCGCAGCAAGAATCGCCGCCCAGCTAAGCCACTTCCAAGTTCGTGTCAATTCGACCCCCATCATGTCGCGACGGTCGCCGGCTCCCGCGTCGCCACTTCCCAATTCCCGGCGCATGACTTGCGCGCAACAACTGTACCGCGAAGCTATGACGCGCAATTGCGCGCCGATGCTGCTTGCCGAGCGACCGCAGCCCACACCTGCACTCACCACTGAAACCTGATAGCCGCTTTCCCTCGTCCCTCTAACGTTGGGCGCTTCAGCGGTGGACCGCGCCACTTCCATGTTGCATCAGCGTCCGCCATCCGCTGGAAGCGCTTGTTAGGTAGTGCGCCCCAATGACCGGCACAATCCCCAAAGCAGCGCCGCTCCCGCACCGGCCATCGCCGATCCGCCGGCACCCCAGCTTCCGGGCAGCGGACCGCCGAAGTAGTCGTCTGCGAGTAGCACGAGACCAAAGAGAAGCATCAGGGCCGCGCCCGCAGCTGGCTTCCAGAAGCGACCGATGCCCCATGAGATGACGAGAAGCCCGGCGACCAACAGCAGACCCAGTTCCCGCTCCCCCATGCTTCGCCTCCCCTTGGCGTCCTACCTAACAACAGTTATGCAGACCGGGCGTACGTCCCGGGCCCCCCCGTCGCAGGATGGGGCTTTGCGCGTTGGAAGTCACTCAAGACCCGACCTGGGGATTGCACATCCCTCGGTCCGCCCCTCGGGCTGGACACCCGAAGACAGGTGGTCGCGCGGGTACCAAGCGTCGCATCACGGGCGGATGACCTAGGGAAATAGAGTCCGTGCGTTTGTCAGCCATGCCCGTGCGGAGATGGAATCACCACAGCCGTCTGTGTCTTGGGTCGCTCATTTCAGCTGTGCACTGAACTTCCGGACTATCGATAGCAGTCGGCGATGCTCCGACTTGCTGCTGTCTGGCACATCGCTCAGCGGGTAGGCCGCTATTTCCTCGGCCAGCTTGTCGACAAACGGCTTCAGCGCCCGCCGGGGCGCTCCCGCGTTGTAATAGTCCACATTGCTGTTGTACTCATCAAGCCACCAGTCGTAGTGCGATTGGTAGTCTCGCAGCTGCTTCTCTTGCCTTAGTTCTTCCTCTTGCTCGTGAGCCCTCACTTCTGCGGCAGCCGCATTCTCGCGCGCCTGGGTTGCCCTGAGTTCTGCTTGCCTGTTCTCCGCGACGCAAGAATTGACCCCAATAGCCACAGTGATAGCGAGGTAGACGCAGAACCATAGAACCGGTGGTAGTGAGCGGGCGAAATCCAGCCACTCCGTAGTGGAGCCACCGCCAGCGCCACTTGATGGATGCCACTCGTCTATCGCTGGGTCCGCGCGTCGACGCTGGATTGCGCTGTCAACTTGAGATCGTATGGAATCCATACTCTCGGAGCCCCACACGTGAATGAGGCGGATGCCTACCTTCCTGCAGTAGTTCTCTTTGTACATCTCATCGGAATGCTCGGTTCCGTACGCCTCGTCATCTCGATATGCCTGCCGATCGTGATATGTCTCGCCGTTGGCTTCGATGCCGAGACGCAACTCAGGAATGAAGATGTCAATCTCAAGGAACGAGCCTCGTGTCTTCCGTGAAGGCACTATGTCCCTGTTGTTTGTCTCGATTCTTAGGGCGGGGTACTTGTCCCTGATGTAGCTCGCGATTGACGACTCCCAGTCACTTCTGACGGCACGCATCAGGCCTCTCCGGGCCCAGGGTGCCAACTGGCACGGGAGCCGTCAGGAATCGGCCTATTCCGCTCGAGCATGAACAAGCTCCCTATGACGTAGGACCAGGACACTCGATGGCTTGCGACTTCGCTCGGCTTCCGCTACGACGCCATCCCTGACATGACCCTCGGGCGTCGAACCCGAGAGTCGCATCACGCCAGGTCGCACTGCTAGGCGTCACCCAATGCACGCACGTGCACCTTGACGATTCCCCGCGACTGCCACGCGCCCTGACGAAACTCGGGACGGCTCCTGAGGTTGCCGAAGACGTCGGAGGTCTCAGTGAATCTCGACGCTATCCACGGACGCTCCTCTGTTCGACCGTCCTCGTAGAAGGTCGTGATCTTGGCCACCTTCCGGTCAAGCAGCCGCGCCCTGAAGTCGTCGACCGTTGGCGGATCCAGCGTTATCGGCAAGATGTCCGCCCGGTTCGACCGCTGCGCGGCGGCCCTCGCGGGCTTCGCGACCCTCGATGTCAGCGACTTCGCCGCGAACTCAGCGCTAGGCAACGAGTCGTACTTCCTATGACAGTCGTGACACAGAACGAGGATGGCCTTCTCGAATGGCTCATGCTCGAACTTGAACGATTCCTCGAACGCCTCGAGATCGACCGCCAGCGTCTCCCCCGTCTCGCTCTCGCCGAGCAGAAGATCGATGATCTCGGTGCGATCTCGACCACGAACGTGCGCAGACTCCAAGTGGTCACCTGACCCGCAGTGTTCGCACGCGCCGATCTCGGTCCTCTGCTTCTTGGTGACGGTGTTCACCACGTTGCGCAACCGCGGGCCGATGTAGCGCTTGAACTCCCGGTTCGTTCCTTCGAACGTCGCCACGTGCTCCCCTTTGAGTCGGTAGTACCTCGGTGCGCCCAGCGCGGCCGAGGCGGATGGGTGCTCAGTCTAGGTTGAATCCGTACCGACAGCCCTTGTCGTGGAAGTTCTCACAGGCCAAGAAGTCCCGGCCGATGCGGTCGCCCTTGCGCGCCCTCTTCCGCACAAGCGCTCCGCCGCATCTCGGACACACGGTCGGGATGTTCGGCTGCTTCTCGACGACGACGGCGGCGCCTTGCCTGGGCGCGGCCCGACGCTCAACTCTGGTGGCGCGCACGTACGCGTCGAACTCCAGCTTGAAGGGCATCTGCCTGTCATGAGGAAGCTGGCTGAAGAGAGCCAGGGCTATTCGCCCCGAGCGCTCCAAGTCCATCTCTGACTCGGTGTGTCGCTGGATCTCAGCGACAAGCAAACGGAGCGGGAGCACCCGGACAGCGCCCTCGCGCAGGTTATCCACCCGGGCGTTCTCCTGAACGTACACAACCGCCGGCACGACGAAGACGTCAGACAGGGCTCCTCCGGACCATTTCTTCAGGCGATCCTTGAGATCAAGCGCATTGTTCTGTGCTTGGTCGACGTTACGCTTCGTGTGTGAGTTCACGCTTACAGCGGTCACCCGGGGATTCGAGTAGTACTTGGCGTCGAGGGCAAAGACCCCGGTTGGACCAACTACGATGTGGTCGACATTCCACTTCGCCGGCTTTCCGCCTGCCGCAATAGGATGGAAGTCGTTGAAGACGATGAACTCATCAGAAAGGCGCGCGAGCTCCTTGTGAACGAGGTACTCGCCCTTGGCTCCCTTGAGCCATTTCCCGCTGTCGCGGAGCTCGTCTACGATCCCCAAGAAGTCGCGACGACGCCACACGTAGGCCACGAAGAACCCGGCCAGAGCCGTCAGGATGCCGAGCGCGCCGAGCGTCCGCGAGAAGTAGACCAGCGCCCAGATGGAGGGTGTCACCAGGAACACGACGATGAGAGTGAGGATCAGACCCCACTCACGCAGGCCGCGCACTGCGGCGCTCTCGCCGGGGTTCCCCACGAATCGAGCCACTACACTACCGCGGATCGCGCGTAGTGCAGTCCGAGCGCTTCTTCGCTTGGCCGCAGCGCTACATCGCGCGGCATCCGCAATGGCTGGCCGTGGAGCGGTTCGTACATAGTGCCCTCGAGAGCTCCGGCGAGTTGCATACGTGTTGACCCATCGACCGCGATCAGGCCGAGGTCGAACAGATCGTGAATGTCCCCCCGAAGCAGCAGCCCGTTTGCCGGGTGATTCGTCTGCGCGCCGCGATACGGCATGATGTGCGCCGCCTCGAGCGCTGACTCGGCGTCGTAGGAACTCATCGCGCAGCGGCCCTCGTATGCACGAAGAAGCATGCGCCTGAAGTGCGGCTGCCCCTGCCTCCGCACGACTTGCGCGATCGTCTTCTCGCGGGCATCGGCCAGGGACGCCGGATCGAACGCGTCTGGAGTGAAGTCAACCAGCGCGATCGTAATGGGGCCCGGCGGAGCCGACGCCGGAGTCTCGATGGACACCGGTCCACTGAGTGTGAAGAGTCCCCGGTCGTATCGCTCGACCTGCGCCAGCCCCAGAACCCGATAACCCCCGGGATCCGGCACGACCACTCCGACGGGCACGCCATCCAGCTGGTTCCGGAACAGCGCGACATTCGCGTACTTCCGAGACGGATCTCGGAGGTCCTCCGCGGTACTGCCCTGCTGGTGATAGGCGTACGACCACATGCCGCCGGTCTCGAACAAGGGGTCTTCATCAGGGTACGAACCGTTTGGCGTCTGGACCACACTCAGCGCGTATGGGACGCCTGCCGGCTTGCGAATACCCTTCCGAAGCTCCGTGACCTTGATGCCAAGCCCAACGTCGAACGGTCGCTCTGCGAAGACGCGCCCTGCATTCGCCTCGAACCAGGCGAGGGCGTCAACAAAGGGCCCAGGCAGACCGGCTAGCAGACACTCCATTGATGATCCCCTCCCCATGCCAGCATAGCCGAATCACCGCTCGATGAGAGCGGTCGCCGCCGCTGTGGCAATGGAGGACGGCCGAACGGAGACGTCCGCGTGCGCTGAGGACAACACGGCAATCCGACTTCGGGGCACGCGTCCAAGATCGATCGACATGGGCATCGCGGGAGGAACTCGTCAGCCTCGACGTCGCGCCTTCCGACAGCGCACACGGATTCCAGCTTCAGGAGATGCGATCTGACCCTCGGGGTGGAAGCCCCAGGGTCACAGGCGCCCCTTGGGCAGGGAGCGCAAACACCTCGTCCGCTTCCGCGCAAGATCCCAGGGGGTACCCCGGGGAACTCGGGCCCGTTCGACGGTTACAGGCCAGCCGCCACGAGGCGTCGCACAATGTCAGCACCGACCTGTATCCGGTCAACCGTGTCGACCCAGCGACCATCGACTTCCAGCTGCGGAAGCATGACGAGGCCGTCCGCATCGGCGCCGATCTCTGCGCAGACCGCGGCGAAGAGCTCGGCGCCCGCGACCGGCGGCGGGGTCAATTCGAATCCGACTGGCACGCAGCGGATTGTGGCGCCGCTTCGAGTCAGCGGCAGCCTTCGTGGCGCGCTCTCGTAGCCGCTGAACCACTTGTCCTCGACCACGCCGGAGTCGTCGAGCTGACGCCAGATGGCCAGCAGGTACGGGTCGCGGTAGTAGCTGTTCAACGCGCTGCGACCCGCTCTCAGCATGCATAGTGAGTAGCCCATGGCCGCTTGCTCGGCGTCGTCGGTGGGCTCGGCGTAGTAGGTGCTGGCGCCGTCCTCACGCATGCTGGGGTACTTGACCATGTAGTAGCGCCAGTCGAATCGCTTCTCAGTGTCGCACCGTGCGAGGTATTCGCTGGCAATCGTCTCCATGGCGTCGCCCATGGGCACTGGCGCCGCGGCGACGCGGTCGAGAAACGCCGCGAGCACCTGTCGAGTCTCCTGCAACGCCTCGCGTCGAGGCCCCGTCAGCAGCTCTCGCCACGCGCCGTCATGGCGTGAGGAGTCGGTCCCGAACAGGAACGGTCTTGAGTTCGTGCGCTGTCGCTGGTACTCGCCCACCGCGAGCAGGCCTGCCACAAGGTGTGACCATAGTTCGGGCTGCGACATGAAGCTCTCAAACGCCACGGCGCGTTCCTCGAAGGCCACCGCGTCCAGCTCGAAGGCGCCCAAGCTACCGCGGAGGAGTGCATGGTCTTCGAGAGCGAATACGGCATGCTGCAGATCCGGGTTCGCGGCGATGAACGCGGCCTTGAGCCTCTCATCGGCGGCCTGCGCTTGGTTGAGCGAGGCGACCTCCTCGACGGCGCCATCCCTGATGATGCGGTGGACGTCATCGAGGATCTTCGGCATCCGCTCCGGGCGCAGCTCGTCGGCTGACGCTTCGATGATGTTGCGGAGGATCCGTATCCGTCGTGAGAAGTCAGGCGTACTCTCGATGAGGTGCAGGAGCACTGCGTACAAGACGAGGCTCTGGCCGAGCGAGAAGGACCGGGTCCGTCCTCGGGTCTCGCCATACGAGCTACAGCACGCCTCGAACAGGTTCAGCGACTCTTCCGAGTCACTGCCCTTCCGGAAGAACAGCGGCACCTTTGTGGCGTCCGCATGCGTTGCCCCATTGTCGCCGAAAAGCCCTTCGAATACCTCAGACTCCGAGTTCTCCACCCAGACGTCGAGCGCCTGAAAGAGGAAGTCGAGGTGGGCTTCACGCTCAGGGTTCTCGGCGCCAAAGACAGCTTGGGTGCGTGGGCCTAGCCTTTGACCTGCGCCGTCAGTGCGACCGTCACGCCACTCGCAAACCTCGGTGACGAATTCCAGGTAGCGCAGGAATTCGTCGTCGATGACGCCATCGTCGCCCCGCAGATGCCAAAGGAGATCCGACCAGCGGGTGTCCACGTTGAGTGCGAAGTCTGCGGACCGAGGCGACCACTCGATCGTCTTCTCGAAGTGCGCCTTGAAGTTCTCAAACTCGGTGAGGGGCTTCCCGCGTGAGTTCATCTTGATATAGAGGTCTTCCGGCCTCATGTCCTCACCGGCCTCGGCTCCAAGCCCGGCCAGCGGCAGAAGCAGAAACCAGATTGCCGGGCTCTCGACATCGGTCAACCTCGCCCACGCCGTGGCCGCATCGATGTCACGGAATCGCTCGTCGATGGCGTCGAGCACCACCAGCATCGACTGGATGGTGGGGTCGTGTCGCCAAAGGAAGAGGTACCAGGGCTGGTCCTTGATCCACTCTGACGGCACCACGCCGTCTCGTAGCGGATGCTCGACGAGGCTCTCGCAGAACATCCGAGCACTCTGGCGTGTGGCGTACGAGAACTGCTTCCAGTTGTGATTCTCGGGTAGGTGGCCTGACCGCGAGGCAAGGTACCAGTGCAACAAGAACAGCGTGGTGAGGCGCTGCTGACCGTCAAGTGGCCGCAGTGTCCCATCGTCCACGCCGCCGTAGACGAAGTCCAAGCCGACGGCCTCCGTCTCACCGCCGGCCACGGCGGCTCGTAGCGCATCGAGGAAGTCGGTACGGATCCTTACGACCGGATCGCTTTGACGTCCCTGGGCGTAGTCGCGCTGGAAGAGTGGGATCTCGACTCGCTCAACGGCGAGGCAGTTGCCGGACTCGCAACAGTCCCCCAAGGCGAAGAAGGACGTTCGGTAGCTTTCGCTCATCACGCCTGCACCTCTTCCGGCTGGAGGTAGGGACCGACCGCTTCTTCGATCGCCTTGAGATAAGCATCCCGATCCGCTGCACTCCAGAAGTGCAGTTGCTGGTCGCCGGTTGGCGTGTAGTACTTCAAGAAGACGTTGCGCGTACAAGCAGGAATGTACGAGCCCTCCTTGTCCCGCCGGATGATCTCGCGCCGTTTGACCTCGAACACCGAGTTGTTCAATGCGGAGTTGTCGCCGCTGTCGAGCAGGGCGAGGTTGCTGATCGAGTGCGTCTGCTCGTCGTCCGTTCCATCATCGGTGGAGAACACTGCCGCCAGTTCCTTCTCCAGCGCGCTGAACACTTGCTGGGTCAACTTCGCCGACAGCGCCTCATCGATGCGGCCGAGCAGTCCTGCCCGATCGTGTTCGGCGAGATCAGGCAGACCCGCCAGGGCCGCCTTGTGGGACCCCAACCACGACCTCCACTGCTCGACAGTATTGAGGGGCTCGGCGTTCTGGGCGTGGATGTGCTCCAGCGACCACGCACCGGTCGCACGGGCCTTGAAGGAGTACCGCTCGGACGAGTCCTGCATCTTTCGAATCGTCTCGACATTCATGAGGAGCAGGACGTCGGAGGTCCTGCGGTTGGAGTAGGTCAGGTCGGCAACACCGCCTGCTGTGAGGCGAAGGTGAGCGCGAATCTCCCCGTCGAGCGCCGCCTCGAAGGCACTCCGGCCTTTGCCCTCCGAGAGCGCGACCATCTCCTCGAACGTCCGCCCTACAGCGATCAGGTAGCCGACCTTGTGGAAGAGGTCTCGGTCTTCATACCACCCGAGCACTCGCGAATGAAGATCGACCACAGATCGCCAGAACTCGGGCGCACCGCCCTCTATCCTGCGCCGCAGACTCTCGAAGGTCAGGAACGGGAGCCGATCACGGCCGCGCGGTGCACCCGCGAGCGTATCCAGTAGGAGGCTGATGTGAGTTGCATCCTCCTCTGCCTGGCCTGTCACGAATGCCCATACCTCCGGCACCCGCAGGTCCCGCTCGATGCTGTCCCAGTGCGCTGCGATCTCCAGAGCGCGATCGGTGTGGCCTCGATTGCCCTGACCGTGGCTCAGCAGCTGCGCCTTCACCAGCTCGGCGTCGGTGAGAGGGATTCGTCCGACGTTCAAACGGGTGAACAGATCTCTGGAATCGACCTCCGGCGGCGCCTGGTACCAGAGCACCTTCACACCATCGAACAGGTAGCCGTACAGACGGGTGGCCTCATGAGTGATCCGGTGCTCGAACTTCGTGAACCAGTCTTCGATGCACTTGTATGCGTTGAACATGTAGCAGAAGTCGATGTTGGTGTCTGCGTCGGCGCTGTCCAGGCGGTCCAGGTAGGCCTTGCTGCCCTCGCGCGTCTCGTACGTGAGCGAGTAGTTGATGGCGGCGCTCGGCAAGTGAGTGTTCTTCAGGTACCGGAGGATGAGATAAAGGGTGGTCAGGCGCTGCTGTCCGTCTACGAGCTCCCACGAACCATCATCGCGCCCTTTCACGACCACTGGCTGCAGGTAGTAGGTGGCCCCATTGCTGTCCCGGATGTCATCCAGGAGCTGGCGAACCTCCTGCTCACCCCATCGGTAACCGCGCTGGTAGGAGGGAACATAGAAGTCGCCTGCGATGTCGCCGACCGACAGGGTCTTGAGCAATCCGGAGTCCACGTCAGACCTACCTTCTGGCTGGCATACGCTTCATACGCGACGGGTCACAGTCTACGCATGACTCTGACTTCCGTGCGCAAGAGAGCATGGCGACGTCGGCAATCGCGCGCCCGTCGGGTCAAGCACCCGATGGGCACCCTCGTCCACCGCTGCATCCGGACATCCGGGCCTGGGCTACCCCCGTGGTCGCTGGCGGCGTACCAAGACACCGCCGGGCCCCGAGGATCACCAATGCGACTGCGTCTGGGTGTCAGAGGTGAATGCCAGAATGGCCTCGGCAGACAGGTCCGCCTATACTGCGGATGTAGAAGGGGGCAGCAATGGATACTCGTGCCAGGCGTCTTGTGTTGACGCGAATGCTGAGGGAACTGCGCGTCAGCCCAGACATGGGCGACTTCAATACTCGGTTGCGTCTGCAGAAGGCCACCTACCTTCTGGAGTCTCTTGGCGCTCCGCTGGAGTACAGGCATAGCTGGTATGTCCGCGGGCCCTACTCTTCGGCTCTCGCCGATGACCTGTTCTCGATCGCTGGCAACAGCGAAGTTCAGTCCGCCGCGGCGCTGGTAGAGTTGTCTCCTGACGTGACTGCCGTACTTCAGAGACTCTCGAGTGTGTTGGAGAAGGTGCCGGCCAACTACTCGGGCAACGAGACTCGTTGGTTCGAAGCCTTGGGTTCGGCCAGATACCTGCAGGACAAGCACTTCGATGAGGCAGCAACCAAGCAGACGCTTCAGGACAGCAAGGGGCTCACTGCGGTCCAGGTTGACGAAGCACTGCGCGCGTTGGCTCAGGTCTTCGGGAAGTGAGTTCTGGGCCACGCCGCAAGTTCCTCCAGGACATCGTTCTTGGAGCGATAGAGGTCGAAGACCCCTATCTTCAAGCATTGGACCAACCGGTCTTCCAGAGGCTGAGGCGACTCGAACAGCTTGGGCCCGCTGCGCTCGTCTACCCAACCGGCCAGCACACTCGGTTCAGCCACTCGATCGGGGTGTTCTCGCTAGCGCGGCGCGCCTTCGACACGCTGGCGTCTCAGCTCCCGGACGAGCATGCGTTCAACAAGTCGAAACCGATGTTCCTGAAGGCTGCTCTTCTCCATGACGTCGGCCACTACCCCCTGTCGCACACTATCGAAGCCGCCTACTCAGACAAGGACACGGAGTTCACCAAGCGGCTCAACTCAGCGGTCGAACTCGATGCCAGCGGGATCCCCATCAAGGTCAACTTGGCCCCCGCCGGCTCCGCGAAGAAGCCGGATGGGCCCGCAAGCTGGATTCCCGGGGACAAGCGCCTGCTTCAGCAGGCCGCGCTTTCCCGGCGTGTCGATGGCTGGTCGCATCACGAGGACATGGCCCGAGTGGTAATCGAGAGCACCGCGTGGGGTCTGCGCGAGTTCTTCGAGGACGATGAAGAACGTGAGAATGCCATCCGCATGATTGAGGGCGTTCCGCCAAATGTGAAGTACGGCTCCCTGCTCACCAACTTGATTCACGGAGTCGTCGATGTGGACCGACTCGATTATCTGTTGCGGGACTCCGCATCTCTGGGTTCGTCGTACGGAGGTGTGGATGTCGACCGCCTGTTGGGGCAGCTCCGCATCTACCCCGACACATACAAGACGCCGTACTTGGCGTTTCCGCGTAAGGCGCTTCCTGCCGTTGACCATTACCTTGCGAGTCGATACGTGGCATACGAAGCAATCGCGTTCCACCCTGTAGTTACAGCATTCGACGTACTCGCACGCGCCGCCTACTGGCTCCTGCTGAAGGACAAGACAGGCATCGGCGAGTTCCCGAGAAACACCGACGAGTATCGCAAGGTCGCCGCTGGCCAGCCGGTCAAGGGCCGTGCCAGCTTCCTCCGCGTGAACGATGACCTCTACTGGGATTCGGTGCGCCGCCTCTACGAACTCGAACGGGCCGCCGGTCGCACCGAGTCACTCGCCTACTACGTCACATCGTCGCTCCTCGAGCGTAGGCCGCCGAAGATGGTCTGGGAATTGGCCACCACATACAAGAAGCGATGGAAGGGCTACCGCTTCGAAGATGGCAAGCCCACCGTTGCCACTTTCGGAGGCGATCCGATCCACTGGAACTTGGCGGACTACTCGGAGAAGTGCCAGCGCCTGCAAAGCGCTGTGAGGACGGTCGCCAAGGCGCTGTCGCTTGAAGACCGTCTCTTCTACACAGAGCAGAAGGTCGACATCTACAAGGAGGGCACGAACTCCGATTGGGACGTGGAGCTATCTGAGGGAATCCCTGGGCAGAGCCTTATCCTGCACGAGGATGGTGTGCCAAGAACGCTCGAATCCCTGTCATGGGGACTCGCTCAGGAGCTTGCCACCTTGGAGACTCGCTTCTTCCGTGTGTACGCTCCGTCGGACCGCGCCGACGACGTCCAGAAGGCCATGTCGAAGGAGATGCAGAAGTAGCCGCTAGCCACGCGCCGCTTCGCCTTCCCTGCCTGGCCCATGGCGCCCCCTGAGGTCAAACCTCTGACCTTCGGGCTGAACACCCGAATACGGTGATTGGATGTGTCGTAACGCAGCTACTCACCCTTCGGCCTTTGCGCCCTGTACGTCGCTTTCAGTTCCTGTACTCCGATCCAAGGCGCCTTATGCAGCATGCCGTGGCAGTTGGCACAGACCATCGCCAGATCATCGATTGTCAGGGTCGTCTCGGGTTCAATCTCGGCAACCGGACGAAGATGATGGGCGTGAATGTAGCCTAGACCGCGCTCCCCATAGGTCGCGCCGTAATCGAAGCCACACACTTCGCACCAAAGCGAACCGTGCTTCTGTCGGAAAGCATCCTTGGCGTCCCTGACAAGCGCTGGGTTCCGGGTCTTCTCCAAGCGTTTGTGCTCAGAAAGCCTCTGCCTTGCCTCAACGTACTGCTTTCGCGGCAGTTCGGAGTCGAGTTCGTCGGGAGAGACCAGACCATCGGTCGCGATGCCGGACTCTTTCTCCCCATACGACAACTCGAGCTCGTCGAGTTCCGCAGGAAACGCATTTCCGACACCGTTGATGAAGTAATCGTCCACGCTCGCAAAGACTCTTCCTTGCGGCGGGACGGCCCCCGCCTCACGCCATGTGGGCCACTCGAGATCGAGAACGGCCGCAGTAGTCTCGTAGCCGAGTTCAGACAACTCGTATGCGGGGTCTTCTCCCCCATAGAGGGCTGGATGGTAGTTGGCGTGGAGGATCTGAGCGTCGAGGCCGAGGTGAGAGACGAAGTAGATTCTCAGGTTCTCCCTGGTCCCCGCGTCAGGCGGCAACGCATCCAAATCCGGGAATGGCTCTCCCAGAGTGCGACGATGCCGGATCGCGTCCACTGAGGCAGCAAGGTCACTCATTCGCTCGATGCCAAAGACGTGGCCGCGCAACTCGCTCTTGGTCAGCACACCATCCAGTTTGTGCAGGAGGAAGTAGCAGGCCAGATAGGGCAGGACATCGACCGGCGCCTCCGACAGAGCTTGCCGGCCGCCGACGGGGAGCGGATTCGACAACTGACTACGGGCGAGCCCTCGCGCAAGTGCCGCAAGAACGATACGGCGCGAGTCGTGATCGATTCCCTTCTTCACCAAGTTGTACAGCTGTAACCCGAGGGGCGTCAGCGTGAGTGCATCCGAGCGGGGGACCACGTACAAGAGACCGTATTCCTGAAAGGCCGCCTTCTTGGTCTCGGCCTGATGGCCACTGACACCGGTTAGCGCCTTCGCCTGGCTGTACGGAACACCGGTAACCGCAGCATCCGCGAACACCATGAACGCAGATGCGAGTTCGGCTCCCTTGCCTTCAGCTGCAAAGAAGTTCGGATACCCAATGGAGCTTGTTCGCCAGCAGAATCCCATGTCTATCGCCTGAAGATCAGAACGTTGTCGCGGGTAATCTTGCCGCTGTTTCCACGACGCGGGAACTTCATGTAGTGCCTCCGGATCTCGTAGGTGGCACGGTCCTCAAGTTGGTAACCCGCCCTTGCGAAGAGATCAGCAACGATTTCCACGGTCGGAACCTCGGCGCCGCGAATCCAACTGTTGCCGATAATGCACGCGTAGACTGCGCCCCGGTCTTGAAGCGAGTACATCGCCTGACAGTGGCTCGCGAAGTCAGCAAAGAAGCCGAGTACGCTCTCCGCCTCTTTCGGGCTTTGGCTTTCGATTCTGAGACACGCGGTTGTCAGGTCCTTCATGGCCTGCGGCCCCAGAGTCTGCTCCATCTCCCCGAGCCGGCTCATGATGTTTCGAACGAAGCCCATGGGCTGCTTGCGAAGGGTCTTGTACGCGTCGTAGCTACCGAGCCCGAGCTCGTCGAGCAGCCAGTAGTACTCAAGCATCTGGTTGTGCACATAGTCGATTGAGTCGATATATGGCGGCGATGTTATTACGTCGTCAATCCGCAGGCCCTGTAGAGTCCGGGCGTCCGCCTCAAGCACGGTCACGTGAGGCCGCGAGGGAACCATTCTGGCGTACTCCTCCATGCCGGCAATCGCGCGTTCCAGAAAGACAGGGAAGAGCTTTGACGGTGACGGCGGGGTCTTTGGCAACGTCCCGGAGACATATGTCTTCTGTGTCTGATCGTCCGCGTTCGACACGCGGCGGATGATCGACGAGAACACAATGAGACTGAACAACCGCGTTCGCGGTTCCAGGGCGAGGCAACCGCGTTTGATTGCAGTCAGCTCGGCAATAGTCGGCCGACTGAACCAATGATCCAGGTTGGGGACATCGGGCACCAAGGACGGATCCTCTTGCCCGTAGTCGAATGAAAGCCAGTGCTGCCTGAGTCCCGCGATGTCCGTCGAATCAAGCATCTGGGTCTTCGCCCGAGCGATGGCGACAGCGAGCGGATCGATGTCTGAACCTATAGCCATGCGACCCTCGAGCGCCGCCTCCACTAGGGTAGTTCCCGAGCCGCAGAAGGGGTCGAAGACCACGCGGCTGCCATCATTCGGCAAGGCCGATCGGATCAGGTATCTGGGCAGGTTCGGAATGAACTTCCCCGGGAAGCGATGTAACCCGTGGGTGCACGGAATGGTCTTGGCGCCCTCAGGAATGACCAACACATCACCGACGCGCTCGACTTCGGTCTCAAGCGAGCAAGGCTGCGCTCCACTGGCACTCGGAACTGGGTTCATGAACCTACTTCTCCAGAATGACGACGCTCTCGCGCATGAAGGTCTCGAGATGCCCAAGGCTCGAGCGCTGCTGGGAGCTGACGTGCAGGTGACGGGCGACCTTGATCGCTTCTACCGTGTAGCCCTCCTCCTGCGCAATGCGGGCAACGAGCACATCTGTCGCGATGATTGACTTGGCGTACGCGGAATTGCCAACGACTATGGCCACCTTGGCCGATTCTGCAAGATGCGGACGGAGGCCCGCCAACAGCGTCCGAGTATCGTGGAAGTAGCCTTCGAGCGCGGCCCCAATCCCCATCCGGACGCTGCTTGCCGAGGGGTCCATCGCTGCCACAAACGGCGCGAGCGGTTCCCACCCGTGACTTGTGTGATACGGCGATGCGGCAAGGTTGCTGCGCATACCGCTCGATCGCAGACTCAGCATGTCATCCCGGGTGGTGACAAAGCCGCCCATCCAAAGCTCGATCTTGAACGCTTCGAAGTAGTCGAACCGGTTTGCGTAAGGCGGACTGAAGACGGCCAGGTCAAAGTCCGTCCCGAAATCCAGTGTCTCAGGATCTAGGCAGGATCCCGTCCTCACCTGCGGCACTGCGTAGTGGGAATAGTCGGCCTGGTAGATATCTTCAGCCATCATCGCGCACTGGTCCGCCCAAGCGCGCAGGACGAAGCCGCTCGGATCGTCACCGAAGTACCGAGGAATCCACTCCTCATCAGGAACCGTCAGATAGCGCCCGGGCGCTCTACGCTTGTTCCGGTACTTGAGCCCGTTCCCCTCCTTGAACGCATTCGAGCACCGCTCGAGAATGCTGATCCATGCTAGGAAGAGCAGGTCATGAACACGCCCGGGGGGCACCTGGTCAACAAAGGTGCGCAACCGCAAGAGCATGTCCATATTCCCAGGCAAGAACAGCTTCAGAAGCAGAGGGTAGCCAGGCATAGGCGCGGGATCGGTGCTTTCAATCGCGCTGACGCTCTCCCGCCACAACTCCTCGAGACGAACCGCATCTTCCTTCTGATAGACCTCGCTCTTGACCCTGGTTACGAAGGTGGCCAGCGGATTGATGTCGATTCCGAATGCTGCCACACCCGAATGCGCGCTGGTCAACAGCGTCGTTCCACACCCACAAAACGGGTCGAGTCGGCGGCTCGCCGTCGGGAATTGGTCAAAGAGGGCCGGCGAAAAGGCCTCCCTGTAGCGAAACCAGCGATGGAACGGGAAGTTCGCCGCCGGCTTCCAGTGGACAGCGGGAGCCAAATCGGGAGATTCGAAGAGTGCCAGCCCGTCCTGCAACTTCTCAAGCTGAGCTTTGAGCACCGAGAACACCTCCCTCTCGCTGGCCGACCTTAGATGCCCTGCAATTGTCGCAGACCCCTCCGACACCGCAATGAGCAGCACGCGATGAACAAGGGCCATCGCCGCGGTGTTAGAAGAATGTTAGAAAACGGCGCCTTGAAGACAAACAGGCCAGACACCGTATACCGGGTCTGACCTGCGATTATGCTTGGTAGCGGGGGCCGGATTCGAACCGACGACCTTCGGGTTATGAGCCCGACGAGCTACCAGACTGCTCCACCCCGCAATAACCGAAATCGCTGCACCGCAGCCCGAGTATGATACCCAGCCACGCGCAGCGACGCAACCCCGAGACCGGATTGACGGGTCTCAGATCCGATGACACTCCCGCGGCCGCCGGATCCGGATCCGAACCTGTCGCGACAGAGGCCGTCAACACGGCTAGGCCCACCTGCCCGAACACAAATCGTTCAGTACGTTGAACATTCTTGCAGGCACCCGAGGCCGCGGACTATCCCGCACGCACGACATACCTGACGCCTTCGACATCGGCGAAGTCCGCATCCTGCGTCCACAGCGTCGCGTCGGAGGACCGGGCCGTCGCCAGGATCATGGCGTCCGCCATCGGAAGGCCCAGCTCGATGCTGGTGCGCGAGGCGGACAGAGATCCCCACGACCTCGCCTTGCTGCATCAACGCGACCGCCTGAAGCGCGTCACCCTCGCCCCGCTGCTGACATACACGCTTGAAGACCTCGTAGACGCTGACGGTGGGGACGACGTTCACAAGCGGTCACCTTCGCGCGGCACGTCGGTGTCGATCCCGCGCAGGAAGCCCCGCATCTGCTTCACGGGAACGATGGGCAGCAGCTCGATGCGGTCCCCGTACTGAATAGCCTGCACCTTCTGACCGGGCCGCCAGCCGAGCGACTCCCGCATGCTTTTCGGGATCACGATCTGGTATTTGGGCGAGATCGTCACGGCATCCATCGTGGACTCCCTATCGATGACCTCCTCGTACAAAGAGCATCTTCCCGATGTCGCATACGGCGTGCAACGAGGCCGGCCGATTCGGCGCACCGGCCCGGCGCCCCCACGGGTTGACACCGTCCCCCCGAGTAGCCATAGTCCTACTTGTCATACCAGACCCACTTCTGCGAGGAGTCCCCATGAAGGGCCCGGATGGGAAGCACATCTTCGGACTCGTGAAGGTGGGCGAGAAGGGACAGATCGTGATCCCGAAGGAGGCGCGGGAAGTCTTCGGCATCAAGCCGGGCGACTCGCTGATGCTCGTCGGCGACGAGGAGACGGGGCTCGCGATCATCACGAGCGAGGCGCTCGCGAAGTTCTTCGGCGGGATCGTCGACCAACAGGACCGACCGGAAGCGGAGTAATGCCAGCCATACAGACCTTCGACCTCACCAAGCGCTACGGGTCCAAGACCGCCGTGGACGGGCTCACCCTCTCCGTGGAGCGAGGCGAGCTGTTCGCACTGCTCGGCGTCAACGGGGCGGGCAAGACGACCACGATCAAGATGCTGACCTGCCTCGTGAGACCCACGAGCGGCGACGCCATCCTGCTCGGCGACAGCGTCGTGGCCTCTCCCGCCAGGGTCAAGGAGAAGACGAACGTCTCTCCGCAGGAGACCGCGGTGGCGCGCAACCTGACCGTCAAGGAGAACCTCGAGTTCATCGCCGAGGTGTACGGCAGCGACAGGGCCGCCGCGCGGACGGAGGCGGACGAGATGCTGGCCGCCTTCGGCCTCACCGAGGTAGCCGGCGACCGGGCCAAGACGCTCTCGGGAGGCATGCAGCGCCGCCTCAGCATCGCGATGGCGCTCATCTCGGACCCGGAGATCCTGTTCCTCGACGAACCGACGCTCGGCCTCGACGTGCTGGCGCGCCGAGAGCTGTGGGCCGCCATCGAGAAGCTGAAGGGCAAGGTCACGATCGTTCTCACGACGCACTACATGGAAGAGGCCGAAGCGCTGGCCGACCGGATCGGGATCATGTCGAAGGGCGAACTGAAGGCGATCGGCACGGCCGCGGAGCTGATCTCGTCGACGGGGGCCCGCAGCCTCGAGGACGCCTTCGTGGCCCTCGCGACGGGAACCGAGGTAGGCGCATGAGGTCCCTGGTGTTCGCCTCTCGCACCCGCAAGGAGCTGCTGCGCGACCCCCTGAACCTGGCGTTCGGCATCGGCTTCCCGGTCGTGCTGCTGCTTCTCCTGTCGGCGATCCAGGCCAACATCCCGGTCAACCTGTTCCGGATCGCGAGGCTGTCCCCCGGGATCGCGGTCTTCGGGCTCTCGTTCATCGCCCTGTTCTCCGGGACGCTGATCGCCAAGGACCGGACCACCTCGTTCCTGATGCGGCTGTTCGCCTCGCCGCTCACAGCGTCCGACTTCATCCTCGGCTACACGTTGCCGGTCCTGCCCATAGCGCTCGCGCAGGCCGCGATCACGTTCGCCGCGTCATTCGTCCTCGGGCTGCCGGTGAACCTCAACGTGCTGCTCGCGCTCGTCGTGCTGATACCGACCGCGGTCCTGTTCATCGGCATCGGGCTGCTGGCCGGCAGCGTGTTCACCGACAAGCAGGTGGGTGCCATCTGCGGCGCGCTGCTGACCAACGTCAGCGCGTGGCTGAGCGGCACGTGGTTCGACCTGGCGCTCGTCGGAGGAGCGTTCAAGACGGTCGCCTACCTGCTCCCCTTCGCCCACGCCGTGGACGCCACCCGGGCCGCCATCTCCGGCGATTACGCTTCGATCCTCCCCCACCTGTGGTGGGTCATCGGATACGCGGTCGCCATCACCGGCATCGCGATCGTGGTGTTCCGGCGGAAGATGAACAGCGAGGAAGCCTAGCCCCGCGCGCCCGTCGGCCGTGGGCGCGTCACGGTGGTTTGGGTCGCGGTAAGGACCCCATGGCACGCTCCTCCCTCGGCCCATCGGCGCCGAGGGAGGAGCGTGCTTAGCTTCGTGACCGACACCAGCACCACGTTCGCCGACGCCTGGGAGCGCTGGCTCGCCTACCGCCGCGTGAGCCCGCGCCCGCTTCGGCTCTCGACGCTCGCGGACTACCGCAGCGCCTACCGCTGCCACCTCGCGCCTCGCCTCGCGCAGATGGCGCTGCACGAGATCGACGGATCCGTGATCGTGGCTCTCGTCGTGGAGCTCGGAGACGGCGGCATCGCGGCGAAGCGCCTCTCCAACGTGCTCGTCCCGCTGCGCGCGTGCCTGAACTGGCACCACCGGATGGGGACGTTTGCGCGCGACCCGGCGCCGTGGTTCGACGCCACCGCGCCGGGCGCCGACGAGCGCCGGATACTGACCCTGGCGCAGGTCGAGGCCCTGGTCGCCGCCACTCCCGGTCCCTTCCGCATGTTCGTCATGACCGCCGCGTACACGGGCATGCGCTGCGGGGAGCTGCGGGCGCTCACGTGGGCGGACCTCGACCTCACGCGGCGCACCGCGAGCGTGGACAAGACGTACTTCCGCGAGCACCTGCAACGCTCCACCAAGACCGGGCAGAACCGGGTGGTCCCGCTGCCGCCCCACGTGGCGGACGCGCTGGAGGCGTGGCGGGAGACGTGCCCGGCGTCGGGAGCGGACCTCGTCTTCCCGCGGGCGAGCGGACGCCCGATCGACGCCGACGACTTCCGTCGCCGGGTGTTCCGCCCCGCGGCCGAGCGCGCCGGGCTGCCCGCCGGGCTGCGCTTCCACGACCTGCGCCACACGAGCGCGAGCCTGCACCTGCAGCACGGCGCGACCGTGGCCGAGGTGATGGAGATCCACGGCTGGCGCCAGCTCCAGACGGCGATGCGCTACCTGCACACGGGCGAGGAGCTGGCCCGCTCCGCGCAGCGACTGTCGGAGGCACGGGAGCGCGAGTGTGGCGTGCCGCCCCCGTAGAACGACCCAAGACGGCGAACCGCCCGCCGAAGGGGGGCTACGGCGGGCGGTTCGCTGTGCAGGGGGTCGATCAAGGCGACAGGGGGGGTATCACCTGCAATCATCATGCCGCCGCCCGGTGTGCCCCGTGTGCCTCCGCCATGTACATCGCCTCGGCTTCGTGTGGAGGGGGTGTGTCGGTGCGCAGGCGGCAAGCGGGACGCCGCATGGTCCGCGACGCCCCGCTGATCGAGCCATCGGATCCCGTGCGCCTACTGGTAGCGCAGCGCCTCGATCGGGTCGAGCTTGGCCGCACGGCGCGCCGGGTAGTAGCCGAACACGATGCCGATGGCGGCGCAGACCCCGACCGCCATCACTACGGCCGATGAGGACACGAGCGTGGTCATCAGGCCGGTGAGGTTGATGATCTCCGAGCCACCCCATCCGATCCCGATGCCGATCAGCCCGCCGGTGAGGCACAGCGTGATGGCCTCCGCGAGGAACTGCGAGGTGATGTCGCGCGGCCTGGCGCCGATCGCCTTGCGCAGGCCGATCTCGCGCGTGCGCTCGGTGACGGTGGTGAGCATCATGTTCATGATGCCGATGCCGCCGACGAACAGCGAGATGCCGGCGATCGAGGCGAGCAGCAGCGTGAACGTGCCGGTGATCGTCGACGCCGTCGACAGGATGTCGGCCTGCGACTGCACGGAGAAACCGGGCTGCGTCGGGTCCTTGACGCGATGCGACGCCACGAGCGCATCCGTGATGGCGGTCTGGACGCTCGAGACCACGTCGGCGCTCGACGCCTTGACCGTGATGCTGCCGATCTCGTCGTTGCCGGTCAGGAAGCGCTGGAGCGTGGTGATCGGGATGTAGACGACCTCGTCCGAGTTCATGAAGCTCGAGCCGCCCTTGCTCTTCGTCACGCCGATGACCGTGAAGTTGATGCCCTTGACGCGCACCTTCTGCCCGATCGGGTCGATGCCTGTGGCGAAGAGGTCGGTGACGGCTGTGGGTCCGAGCACGCAGACCTTGGTGGCCCCACGTATGTCCTCGGCGCTGATGAAGGATCCGCTGTCGGTGGTGACCGTGTTGACGACGTCGTAGCCGTCACCGGCACCGATGACGCGCATGTTCACGCTCGTGCCCGGTGTCGAGACCGCGTCCTGCGACTGAGAGGTCGGAGAGACGGCCGCAACACCGGGGATGCCCTCGATCAGTTTCGCGTCGGCCTGGGTGAGTGTGATCGCCGCATCGCGCCCGCCGCCGCCACCTCCGCCGCCGAAGCCGCCGAATCTACCGCCGCCCGGGGAGACGGTCAGCAGGTTGGCTCCGGCCGACGAGATCGAGGCCGTGATGCTCGCCTGCGAACCCTGGCCGATCGACACCATGAGGATCACCGAGGCGATACCGACGACGATGCCGAGGATGGTGAGCGAAGAGCGGACCTTGTTGTTCGTGACGGAGAGGAGCGTCTCGTGGAGCAGGTCGTAGAGGCTCATCGATGCTCCCCCTTCTCCCGGGCGGCGCTGTCGTGCGCCGCGGCCTGTGCATCGTCGACGATGACCCCGTCGCGCAAGTGGATCGTGCGGTCGGCGTGTGCCGCCACGTCGTTCTCGTGCGTGATGAGCAGGATCGTGCGGCCTTGCGCCTGCAGCTTCCGAAACGTCTCGAGGATGATCTCGCCGGTCCGCGTGTCCAGGTTGCCCGTCGGCTCGTCGGCCAGGATGATCGCCGGATCGTTGACGAGCGCACGTGCGATCGCGACGCGCTGCATCTGGCCGCCGGACAACTCGTTACTCAGGTGATACCAGCGAGCCTCGTCGAGACCGACGGCCTCGAGCGCCTTGATGGCGCGCTCCTCTCGCTGGGCCACAGGGACCTTGGTGTAGATCATGGGCAGGACCACGTTGCGCATGACCGTGGAGCGCGGCAGCAGGTTGAACGACTGGAACACGAACCCGATGCGCGTCGCGCGGATCTCCGCGAGCTGCTCCTCGTCCATGTCCGCGACATCCACACCGTCGAGGATGTAGGTGCCTGTGGTGGGACGGTCGAGGCAGCCGATGATGTTCATGAGCGTCGACTTGCCCGAACCCGACGGCCCCATGATGGCGACGAATTCGCCCTCATCGACCGACAGCGACACGCCACCGAGCGCCGGCGCCTCGTCAGCGGCCGTGCTGTAGATCTTGACCGCGTCGCGTATCTCCAGGATGGGCGCCATGGTCTAGCGCCCGCCGCCCATCATGGCCGTGAAGCCGCCGCGGGTGCTGCTGGACGATGTCGTGGTCGACGAACCGGCAGCGCTGGTCACCACGATCTGACCCTCGGTCAGGCCGCTGAGGATCTCCGTCGTGGTACCGACGACATTGCCCGTCTTGACGACGACCTGCTTGGTGGAGCCGTCGGTGGCCTGGACGGTGCAGTACTTCGACTGGGTGGCCGAATCGGTGTGAACGGCCGCGCTCGGGACCGTGAGGGCGTCGGTACGCGTGTCGGTGACGATCTCCGCGGTGCAGCTCATCGTGGGCCGCAGAAGTGCATCCACGCTGTCCAGCTTGACGTCCACGTTGTACGTGATGATGCCCGACGAGTTGGTGCCGGTCGGGGCGATGGCGCTGATCGTACCGGTGGCTACGACGTCCGGGAGCGCGTCGAAGGTGACCGACGCGACCTGACCCACTTTGACGCTCACCAGGTCCACCTCGTTGATGGAGATGCGCGCACGCAGCGTGGAGAGATCGGAGATCTCGACGGCGCTATTGGTGGAGCCCGACGCGGAGGCCGCCGACGAGCCCGAGGAGCTCGACGAGCTGCCGAGGGACTGGCCGTTCTGCGCATTGAGGATGGTGATGACGCCGGAGACCGGGGCCGTGACCGTGCGCTTGGCCGCGTTGTCGCGAGCCTGTGTGAGCGCCTGGGACGCCGAGGTCAGGTTGATGTTGGCGGTGGCGAGCCCCGCCTTGGCGACAGTGACCTGCTGCTTGGCGAGCGTGATGGCGCGCGCGTCGGGGGTCGGCGCGGGGCCGGTGCCCACGGCGCTGGGATGCTCCGCGTTGTAGAGGCTGTTCTGCGCCTGGATGACGCTCGACTTGGCCTGCTGGACCGACTGCTTCGACTGGCTGTAGCTCGCCTTCGCCCGCGTGACGGCGGCGTCGAGGTCGGCGTTCACGATCTCGAACAGGACATCGCCCGCCTTGACCGTGTCGCCCAGCTTCACCGAGAGGTTCTTGACAGTGCCGGTGATGCCCGGCTGGACCTCTGTGACGTCGTCGACCGCGGCGTTGCCGCTGCCACTGACCACGACCTTGAGCGTCGTGCGCTCGACTTTGGCGGTGGTCACGGTGCTGACCGTGCCCGAGTTGCCCAGCATGGAGATCGCGACGACCGCGACCACGACGACGATCGCGGCCAGCACGACCCACTTGATCCAGGGGCGCCGCTTCTTCGGCGCTGCCTTTGCACTCATCGAGACATCACTCCGTCACTCATCGATTTCCTCCCCGAAAGCCGGTTGCCCGACTACTGTCCCGGTGTCGTCTGCTGCTGCGTGCCGCCGGTGCCGTTGCCGTTGAACTGCTGCCCGCTCATCCCGGCGCGGCCCTGGAAGCCGCCGGTGCCGCCCATGCGCACGCCGAAGCGCGGCAGGATCGTGAGCACGGCCAGGATCAGTGTGACGGTACCGATGATGCCGACGGCGATCCACAGCGCCTTGAACTGCTTGCGCACGCCGCCGATCTCCTCGGTCAACTCCTTGATGGCCAGCGCCTGCGTCGCGTTCGCGATCGCCGCGGGTCGCGCATCGGCTGCGCTCTGGTCACTCATGTCCGATCACCTCGTGTCTCGTTGTGGTCACATGACCGCTGTCCGTGCATCGGCGCCCGCTTCAGGGCTACCGCGTGGTACCCGTGCCTTCGGCGGAACCGCGGTCGAACCCGCCACCGCGCTGCCCACCGCGGAAGTCGCTCTGGCGTCCGCCCTGCGGACCGCGCTGCCATGCGCCGCGGTCGTTGCCGGGAGCCATCATGGCCTGCCCGCGACGAAAGCCGCCTCCGCCGAGATGACGTACGACGCCGAGCGCCGTGCACGCGCCGAGGCCCATGAGCATCAGAGCGACAAGAGCCGCCACGAGGGCGACGAGCCAGCGGGGGTGCTTTCCGTGTGGGAAGGAGGGTACAGGAGCCGGGGCGGGAGCCGCCTGAGGAACCGGTGCGGGAGCGGCGTCGGGGACCACCTGGACCGTGGTCTCGTCGGCTGGGATGTTGGTAGCGTCACTCATCTTCGATCACCCCTGTGGTCCTTCGTGGGATTGGTTTGTGCGGACCCGGGTACCCGGGAGCAGCCCGGGCCCGCACCGATACACGCTACGCCGCATCCCCCAAAAGAGCGTCGGCCTGAGGTCGTCACTCCCACGTACGCCCGAGGATGTACGACCGCCCCCGGCGCCTAGCCGGAATGCGGGATGACCAACCCGGTCTCGTACGCGGTGACGACGAGTTGCGCCCTGTCCCGGGCACCCAGCTTCATCATGATCCGGCTCACATGCGTCTTCGCCGTCGCCGGAGAGATGTAGAGCTCGGCGGCGATCTCGCCGTTGGAGGATCCGCGAGCGACCAATGCCAGCACCTCGCGCTCGCGTGCCGTGAGCACCTCGAGCGCGGAGGGCGGTGTGCGATTCGGATCGGGTCGGATGGCGAACTCCTCGATGAGCCGCCGGGTCACGCTCGGAGCGAGCAGCGCCTCGCCGGCCGCCACGATGCGGACGGCCTGCAACAGCTCGGCCGGCTCGGTGTCCTTGAGCAGGAAGCCGCTCGCACCGGCACGCAGTGCCTCGAACACGTACTCGTCGATGTCGAAGGTCGTGAGGATGATGATGCGCGGCCCGTCGGCCTCGGACGCCAACGCGCGCGTGGCCGCCAGGCCATCGAGCACGGGCATCCGGACGTCCATGAGCACGACGTCGGGGTGCTGCGACCTCGAGAGCTCGATCGCCTCGCGACCGTCCCCCGCCTCGCCGACCACTTCCAGGTCCGGCGCCGAATCTATCAGCACGCGGAACCCGGCCCGGACCAGGGCCTGGTCGTCCGCTATCAGTACGCGGGTCACGACTGCCCCCTTCCGGAGAGCGGCAGGGTCGCCATCACTCGCCAGCCGCCACCGGGAACGGTGCCGGCCTCGAACGTCCCGCCCAGGGCGAGCGCCCGCTCGCGCATACCGGATATCCCGTGCCCGTCGCGCGCGGGAGCGGCGACCGCACCCGCACCGTCGTCGAGCACGTCGACCGTCAACACGTCATCGCCGCGGGACAGCGTCACGCTCACGGATGCACTCCCCGCGTGGCGCAACACGTTGGTCAGCGCCTCCTGGACGATCCGGTACGCGGACGCATCAACGATCGCGGGGAGCGGCTCCCCCTGCTCAGGGACGGACAGCGTCACCTGCAGCCCAGCGGCGCGCAGGGGCGCGACGAGGTCACCGAGGCGCGACAGGCCCGGTGTGGGGGCGAGTGGCGCGCCCTCCGGGGCCTCCCCGCTGCCTCGGAGCACGCCGAGGATCGCGCGCAGCTCGTTGAGCGCATCGCGCGAGGTGTTGCGTATCGCGACGAGCGAATCGCGCGCGGAGGCCGGGTCGCTGTCGAGCACGTGCAGGGCGACGCCCGACTGCACCGCCACGATCGACAGCGAGTGCGCGGTGATGTCGTGCAGCTCACGGGCGATCCGCAGGCGCTCGTCGTCGACGCGGCGGCGCGCCTCTTCCTCGCGTGTCCGCTCGGCCTCGGCGGCGCGGCACTCGACCTCTTCGACGTAGGCGCGGCGGTTGCGCGTTCCGTCGCCGATGGCGGCCGCCACAGCGAGCATCGAGAAGTTGCGGGCAAGATCGGCCCAGAACATCGTGGTACCCCACGCAGGCAGGCCCGTCAGGATCACCAGGCCGCCGAACACCGCCGCCCACAGGACGAGTCGACGGCGGTCCACGAGCGTGCCCACGGTGTAGAGCGCGACGAGCATCCCCACGAGCGCCATCGTCGGCGGGTACCCGAGGGCCTGATACAGCGATGTCGCCACGGCGATGAAAGCCAGGACCGCGAGCGGCCACCGGCGGCGCAGCGCGAGCGGCAGGATACAGAGAGCTACGAGCACGAACGCCGCGATCGGAGTGCTCTCGGGGCGACCGAACGGCAGCATCTCCCGCGGGATGTGCCGGCCGCCGTCGACCAGCATCCGCGGGATCCACATCTGCAGCCACACGACCGCGAGCAGCACGATGGCCAGAAAGCCGTCGGGCAGAAGATGCCCGTGGCCGGCCCGTGTCTCGTCTGTGGGGTACGAAGTTTCCATGTGCCGATGGTAGACCTTGCACAACTCCCGATACATCGAGCGCTCGGAGTAGTGACGGCGTACGCCCGGCGGCGTACGTGAGCTGCCCCTCGAGCGCGCATCACCCACTGTCCGGAGCGCTCGGGAGGGCTACCATGGGCTCGCGCCCCTTCGGGCGCCTCCAGGAAAGGGAACTGCTTCCATGAAGGACTTCACCGACACGTGTCTCAACGCGGCCGCACTGGCCGGCGCCACCTATGCCGACGTGCGGGTCACGGACTCAGCCACGCAGGCCCTGTCCGTGCGCAGCGGCGTTGTGGAGGGCATCTCGAACGGCTCGTCACTCGGCTTCGGCGTGCGCGTGATCGCCGACGGGGCCTGGGGCTTCGCCGCCTCGTCCGAGATGACGTCCGACGCCGCGGTCCGTGTGGCGCGCCAGGCCGTCGCCATCGCGCGCGCCTCGGCGATGGTGGGCGCACCGCCCGTGGTGCTCGCTGAGGCCGCCCCGCACCGGGACCGCTGGACGGGCCCGTGCGAGATCGACCCGTTCGCCATAAGCACCGAGCAGAAGCTGGCCGTTCTCTTCGCCGCCGACGAGGCGATGCGCGCCCAGGACGGCACCGGGCTGACCACGGGCGAGATGGCGTTCCTGCGCGAGCGCAAGGTCTTCGCCTCCTCGGAGGGGGCGTTCATCGAGCAGGAGTGGGTGGAGAGCTCCGCCGGCATCGGCGTGTATGCGATCAACGGCTCCGACGTGGTGCGCCGCTCGTACCCGAACTCGCACGACGGGGGCAGCTTCCAGGGAGGCTGGGAGACCATCGTCGCGCTCGACCTGGCCGGGAACGCCCCCCGCATCGCACAGCAGGCCGTCGAGCTTCTTCAGGCTCCGCTGTGCCCCGCTGCAACAACCACGCTGATCCTCGACGGGTCCCAGCTCGCGCTCCAGGTCCACGAGTCCGTGGGGCATCCGACGGAGCTCGATCGGATCCTCGGAGACGAGGCGGCTTTCGCGGGCACCTCTTGGGTCGCCCCTGACGACTTGGGCAGCCTGCGCTACGGGTCCGAGGCCGTGACCATCACGGCGGATGCGACGGTGCACGGATCGCTCGGGTCGTTCGGGTACGACGACGAAGGCGTTCCGGCCCGGCGCGAGTACATCGTGCGCGATGGGATCCTGACCGGATTCCTCTCGGGCCGTGAATCGGCCGCCGCGCTCGGGCTCGCCAGCAGCGGCGCCATGCGCGCCGACGGATGGGCCCGCACCCCCCTGGTGCGGATGACCACCGTCTCGCTCGAACCGGGGAAAGCCGGCACGCTCGACGACCTTATCGCCGACACCGACGAGGGCATCTACATGGAGACCAACGACTCGTGGTCGATCGACGACAAGCGCCTCAACTTCCAGTTCGGCTGCGAGATCGGATGGGAGATCAAGGGCGGCAAGCGCGGGCGGATGCTGCGCAGCCCCGACTACACCGGCATCACCCCACAGTTCTGGGGATCGTGCGACGCCGTGTGCTCGCAAAGCGAGTGGGCGGTGTGGGGAGTCGCCAACTGCGGCAAGGGCGAGCCGATGCAGGTCGCCCACGTCGCGCACGGTGCCGCACCCGCACGGTTCAGAGACGTCACGATCGGGGTGGGACGATGATCGACACCACACACGGCCGCGAGCTCGCGGTGGACGCCGTCGACCGTGCACAGGCGGCAGGGGCCGAGCAGTCGGAGGCCCTCTTCGTCGCATCCGACCACGCACTCACGAGGTTCGCCGGCAACCGCATCCACCAGAATATGGCGAGCGAGGACGCGGAGCTGTCCGTCCGGGCCGTCATCGGCACCCGGGTCGGCGTCGCCTCGACCAACCGCATCGACGCCGAGGGCGTTGAGCGGTGCTGCCGAGCCGCGACCGAGGCGGCACGCCTCGCGCCGGAGGATCCGGCGTTCCCGGGGCTGCCCACGCCGCTACCCGCGGTCACGGACGATCGCGTCTCCGCTTCCACCATCGGGTTCGACGCGGACCGGCGTGCCGCAGCCGCCGGCGCGATGATCGCGGAATCGGCGGCCTCCGGGTCCGTAGCGGCCGGCGGCGTCGCGCGCGATCACACGGTCGTCGCCATCGCCAACTCGCTCGGGACCGGCGTCGCGATGGCGCGCACGTCGGTCCGTGCCACCGTGCTGTCGACGGCGGCGCACGGCGGAACGGGCTGGGCCGCGTTCGCGTCACGGGACGCCGCCGGGCTCGACCCCGTAGCCCTCGGTGCGTTCGCGGCGGACACGGCGCGCCGCTCGGCCGACCCGATCGGGCTGGATGCCGGTGTCTACACCGTGGTGCTCGCGCCCGAGGCCGTCGCCGATATGGCGCTGTTCATCGCCTGGTACGGCTGCTCGATCAAGTCGGTCGAAGAGGGGCGCTCGTTCATGAGCGGTAAGCTCGGGCAGCGCGTGACCTCGCCGATGATCACACTGGTCGACGACGCGCTGGCCCCCTGGTCCACCGGGCTCACGTTCGACTACGAGGGCCAGCCCAAGACCCGCGTCCCGTTGATCGAGCGCGGGGTGGCGACCTCGCCGGTCACCGACTCGTATTGGGCGGCGCGCACCGGACGGCCCAACACCGGGCACGCACTCCCCGCCCCGAACTCACAGGGGCCGCTGCCGCTGGACGTGGCGCTCGAGGCCGGGGACGCGGAACCCTCGCAGCTGATCGCCTCCGTCAAGCGCGGCATCTACGTGACGCGCTTCCACTACGTCAACATCGAGGACCCCACCCGGGTGACGCTCACCGGTATGACGCGCAACGGGACGTTCCTGATCGAGAACGGCGAGCTGACCTCGCCGGTGAAAGACCTGCGCTTCACGCAGCCCGCGCTCGAGGCGCTCGACACCACGCTCGGCGTCTCAGCGAAACGACAGCTCGTCGGCGATGAAGGCACGGCGCTCGTGCCCTACCTGCTGCTCGAGCGCTTCCGGTTCACCGGGCAGACCTCGTAGGGTCCTGCCCGAGACGACGAAGAAGGGCCCGGCGGCTTCTCCTCCGGGTCCTTCTTCTTGTAGACACGTGTTGCTCTTGATACCTGTATCGGACTCCGCGCGGACCGGCTTGAGCCCCGATATCAGACGTCCTCGAGACCCTGTGCGCGCTCGACCATCTCCTTGACCTTCATGAGTCTCGTGAGGTTGCCGCGCTCCGCCTCATCGAGCTTCATGCGGATGTCACGGACCGTCGCCTCGATCTGCGGGATGAGCACGTACTCCAGCGCATTGACCCGCCGGCGCGTGCTCTCGATCTCTGCGGCGAGAAGTTCGATCGCCTTCTCGCGCGCGGCCAGCTCCAGCATCCGCGGCAACGAATCCGTGAGCCTTGCGAGCCCTCCGTCGAGCACCGCCGGCGTGGTCGCGAACGAGTAGCCCTGACGCGGCGGCATCTCACGGAGCGTGAGCGTGGGAACCCGGACGCTCATGATGTTGAGTTCGGTGACGGCGACGAGCGGGAACGGCGCGCCGGCCGCCAGCGCGGCGGACAGCGCACTCGAGCCGGCCTCCGCGCGCGCGATCGCCAGCAACCCGTAGGCGCCGGCCAGGTCGCGCTCGACGGCGGCACGCAAGCGGCGCGCCTCGGCGATCCTTGCGAGGAACTCCTTCATGAGCTCGTCGAGCTTGTCCTTGAGCAACTTGTGACCGCGGTGCGCGACGGCGCCGCGCTGCCGGAGCTTGAGCAGCTCCATCCGGTTCGGGTTCACGCGCAGAGCGGGCATGGCGTCACCTCACGAACAGCGTGTAGGCGGCCAGCAAGAGTGCGGCCGCCAAGAGCACCGCATTGAAGAGTCGCACGAACAGAACCAGTCCTCCACGCTGTCCGGCCAACGGTGCCGACGAACGCGCGATCCAGATCTGCAGCACGACCAGGGCGGTCGCCAGGACTCCGAGCGCTATGTAGAGTACGGCGATCACGCGGGTGCGACCTCCTCGGTCACGGGCGTCGGCAGGTAGCGGGCGACGTACTCGTCCTTGACGCGCTTGAGCTCAGTGCGCGGCAGCAGCGCGAGCAGCTCCCAACCGATCGCGAGCGTCTCTTCCACCGAGCGCTCCTCGTTCTTGCC
>Ga0209430_1000439_pt1 | contig 43229 bp, 44 predicted proteins | sample BarGraIncub1133A_FD_184504 | JGI IMG/M metagenome (GOLD analysis project Ga0209430, IMG submission 184504) | Arctic peat soil microbial communities from Barrow, Alaska - Barrow Graham LP Incubations 11-33A (SPAdes) (version 2) | ecosystem: Environmental > Terrestrial > Soil > Wetlands > Peat... | reverse complement strand
ATGTTTTAGCTAACTTTTATGAGTCAATGAATCCAGGGGGCTTTATGTTCCTCGGTCACTCGGAATCTGTGGGAAGGATTTCATCAGCCTACAAGGTTAAAAGAATAGGGGACACAATAACGTATTCAAGGCCTAAATACAGAGGAGGAGAAATCTAGTGAAAAACCATAAAAAGAAAGTACTGGTGGTGGATAAACTATTAAAATGCTTCTTCAAGGCTAAGGGTGAGTATTATGTGCAGTAGAATCTACATTGAAGATATTGATGTGTTAAAAATGTTTATTGATGATTGGGTGAAATATCTTTATGGGCTTGAGAAAGAAATACTGATGCTGGAACTCCACTCAGAAGACAGCGAATTACTTAATAATATTTTTGGATGCGTCCACAGTATAAAAGGAGGATCTTCCTTTGTAGGGCTTGGGAGTATTACAAGGCTAAGTTATGAGATCGAAATTACACTTGATGCTATAAAAGATTTAAAGGTGATCGTAAACACTGGGCTTATTGATAGTATACTTTTGTATGTAGACTTTTTAAATGCTTATATAAAAAAGCTACTAGAAGTATTAAAAGAACAAGATTTTAATACTGAAAATGGCGTTATGTATCTAGAACTTAAATATGAGCATAAGGAAGAGGATATAATTGAAAATTTAAAAAGGGCCTATGAAAATTGTGAAGTAAAAGGTGATGAATACAGTAATACCCAGGAACAACCATTGGAGGAGGATGTGAGCTTAGATATCCTAGAGTCAGATGAATTTAAGACAGGACTAGCTAATGGAATAAAAGAGCAGTTCCTCATTGAAAGCGAAGAACATATTGAGAGAATAGAAAATGATTTATTAATAAGACTTGATACCAATAGCGATGACAAAGAGGCCATAAATGAAATATTCAGAGCTATCCACAGTGTCAAAGGTGGAACTGGAATATACCTTGCAGTTTTGACACCGCAGAGTAGTCTTCATATGGGCTTAAGGGGATTTTCGGAAGTTGTACATACTTTTGAAAGCCTGCTCGCATTGATAAGGGATAAGGAATGTAAGTTTGAAAAAAGTCTTGTTGATTTAAGTTTTATGATAATAGATTATTTAAAGGCTTTCATAAGGGCTGTTGACTCAGAAGAATTTAATGAAGTGGATGATAATGGGATTATGGGAAAAATCAAAGAACAAATATCAAATATTGAAAAATTATCCACCTGCTTAGGACCAAGTGCTATGGGAATAACTAGCCAAGAAGTAGGAAAGGTTGAGGATATAAAGTCAAAAGGCAGCATACCCCAAAGTATTCGAGTTAACCAAGAAAAGATAGACAAAATGATGAGTACTATTTCAGAACTTGTAATTGCAAAAAATTCATTTATGCACATTTCTGAAAAACTGAATTTTGAATATGATTTGCCGGAAATGTCCAAGGAAGTAAAGCAAGTAGGAACTTATGTAAACAGAATTTCTGATGAACTTCAAAATGCAATTATGTCTATAAGAATGATAGAAATTAAAACAGTATTTCAAAAAATGCCAAGGGTTATAAGGGACATAGCTCAGAGCACTGGCAAAAAGATGGAATTGCATCTGGAGGGTGAGAACACAGAGGTTGATAAAACGATTATCGAACAGATTAGCGATCCTTTAGTACATTTAATTCGTAATGCAGCAGATCATGGCATTGAAGATCCAAAAGAGCGTCTATCTAAAGGGAAACCAGAGACTGGAGGCATTATACTTAGGGCCTATAACAAGAACAAGCATGTGTTTATTGAAATAGAAGATGACGGAAAGGGAATTAACCCAGCGATATTGAAGCAAAAAGCAATTGAAAAAGGCCTTATATCTGAAAAAGAGGCTGAAATAATGAATGACAGCCAATTGATAAACCTTATTTTTCTACCAGGCTTCAGTATGGCAAAAAAGATTACGGAAGTATCCGGTCGTGGGGTTGGTATGGATATAGTTAAAAGCAATATATCTAAAATCAAGGGAAAGGTTACTGTTGAGAGTGAAGTGGATAAAGGAACAAAAATGATTATTCAATTACCACTTACACTGGCAGTCTCACGTGGTTTGATTGTGGAAGTAGAACATGAAACCTACATTTTCCCTTTAGAGTATATAGTTGAAACAGTAAAAATTAATAAAAACAGTATTCATGAATTTAATGGAAAGTTCTTTACTTATTTAAGAGGAGAAGCAATTGGAATTGAATGGCTCAGTAAGCTTTTTCTAACGGGGGAGAGAGATATGCAAAGTGAAGAAGTAAATGCTGTAATTTTATCTAATGGTGCTGTAAATTACGCAATTGCTGTGGATAAACTTAAAAATGAACAGGAGTTTGTAGTAAAAACATTAGAGGGCCATCTGGCTTCTATTCCAGGAATATCAGCTTCAACGTTACTTGGAAATGGGCAAGTGGTCTTAATTGTAAATCCTGTAGATATATTAAAATTTGTGGAGAATTAAAAATTTACCCGCGTTGAAAGGAGGTTGAGTGGAATGGATGAAAAACTTCGAAAGTATGCCGTTTTAAATAATAAGGGAGGAGTGGGAAAAAGCACTATTGCGGTGCATATTGCACATGGCCTTGCTATAAAAGGGAAACGTGTATTGCTCATCGATATGGATGGACAAAACGATGCTAGCCTTTTCCTTGGATTTACTTCAGAAGATTATAATAAGAGTCTATATGATATTATAGTTAAACATGAAGATACCAGTCTTCGTGAATGCATATTGAGTGCAAGGGATAATTTGGATTTACTCCCTTCAGTATATATTGACCGAATCAATGCAGAACTTTATAAAGAACCTGATGTAAGCTCGTTTTTAAAGGATAAACTGGGAGACCTAGAAAAGCTTAATTACGATTATGTGATTGTGGACTGCGGACCGCAACGAAGTAAAATAAATGATGCGGTTTTGCATTTTGTTGATGGTATTATTGTGCCGGTTCAGGTAGAGGCGGCTTCAGTACGAGCCATTGGAAATGTTTATGAATACCTTTCAGACTTGAACTTGGATGAGCATATGATTTCTCTGGTAGTACCCAATATGTTTGATCAGAGAACCAGTGATGGCAAGGAAAATCTGGAGTTCATGAAGGAGTTTTTTGCAGATAGTGACATACTAACAGAACCTATTTATCGAAGAATCAAAATTACAGAAAGTGGTAAGATGGGGAAAACGGTTTTTGAATGTGATGAAGAGTCTTCCAAGCAATTTCAGCATATAGTGGAAAGGCTGGTGAGTATACATGGCGGGAGGAGTTAGTAAAAATAGTTCAGATAATTTTGAAAAGATTAAAAAGGAAATGACTGCAAAAAAACAAAAGGCGAAAATGCAAAAAAATCCGATAACTATGCAATTAAGTGAAGAAAAAGAAAGTCAAGATAATATTGCCTCCAAGGTGCAGCAGGAGAAAGAAACTATTGTAGCTGAAGATAAAATGGAAGTGATAGTTTTTAAGGTGGATGAAGAAGAGTTTGCATTAAAGATATGCAATATAAAAGAAATAATTAGGATTCCAAAGCTTATAAAAATTCCTAATGCACCACGGTATATAACTGGTTTATGTAGCCTAAGGGGTGAGCTGCTGCCTGTTATTGACAGTAGAAAGTTGTTCGGTATGCCTCATAAGGAATTTGGCGATAGCAGTAGAATTATTGTTACAGATATTCATGGTAACAAGGTGGGACTTTTATGTGAAAAGGTTTCGCAGGTAATAACTGTTGAAGAGTCAGCTATTAAAGAACCACCTGGGAGCATTAGGGGAATTGGTGGTGGAATTATAAATTCTATTCTCATACTTAGTAATGCGAATAGGGTGGCGATGCTTCTAGATGCTGAGAAAATCACAAAAGCTTCCGATATTCAGGATGTGACGAAGGCTGGACATACATCTGCGGTGAGTCTAAAAGGTTTAGAGACCAAAGAGGATGAAGAAGACCAAATTATTATATTTAATATTGGTATAGGCGAGTATGGGTTAAGCATTAATTATGTAAAAGAAATAATCAGGTTGCCAGATATAACGAGGGTACCTAATAAGCCTAGTTATATTGAAGGAATGTTTCATATTAGAAATCAGCTTCTGGCGGTGGTTAATCTAAGAAAACTTCTTGGTATGGATTGTAAACAGTTGGATGAGTCCAGTCGTGTGGTAATTATAAGTAATGGTAGCTTTTCCTTTGGAGTAATAGTTGATAAAGTATCACATGTAATGGTCGTTGCGAAGAAATTATTTAAGGAGAGCAGTGATATTGCCAGTAGATATGTTAAAGGAATTTATAACCTGAATAAGGGTAAAAGGTTGATAATGATGCTGGAGCCTCTAAAACTCATTAGTTCAGAGGAATCCAAAGGTATTTCGGGGGTTGATTGCAAGGAAGCAGTAAATGATAAATCATTATATGTAGGTAATGAAGATAACAATTTTCAACATCTTGTGGTTTTTAAACTTGGCCAGGAAGAGTATGGAATAGAAATTAATAATGTACAAGGGATCAACAGAATGAGTGAAATTACTCATTTTCCTGGTGCTCCGATTTTTATTACCGGCATGGTTAATTTACGAGGAGATATAATACCAATATTAAATCTCAGAACATTGTTTAATATTCAAGATTCAGGGATCCTTGAGGCATCCAAATTTTTAGTTGTAGAGTTCAAAAATAACAGAGTAGGGATTATAATAGATTCCACGTCAGAGGTTTTAAGGTTTTCAAAAAGATATGTCGAAAAAGCCACGGGTGTATTTGATAGAAAGGATAGCTATATAAATAAAATAGCAAAACTAAATGATGGAAAAAGAATTGTTTTAATTTTGAACCTTAAATCACTACTAAGCTTCATGTGAAAATTGTTGAATAAGCAACCGATTATTAAATAAGGAGAAATCATGAAAAAAATGGGACTAACATAGAAAATAATAGAAAGGGTGAGGAATTATGAAAGTAGAATATATAAATCCATTTATTGAAGCAGCACAAGGAGTTTTTAAAGCTCTTTTGGATACCGATACCACATTAGGCAAGGTTTATTTAAAGGCTTCTCCATTTTCAGTTTGTGACATGGTGATTATGATAGGGGTGGTAGGGCAGATCAGAGGTCAAGTTTGCCTAGAATTGACTTCTGATACTGCTGAAAAAATAGTTTCTACTATGATGGGTGGTATTTCAGATTTTGATATGGAGGAAATTGGGACAAGCGCCATCGCAGAACTCGGCAATATGATTATGGGAAATACATGTACTATTTTTTCAAAGAATAAAGTTAGTATAGATATTACACCTCCAACCATCTTGAGTGGAGACAAAATAAAGATATCAAACAAGATAGCAACCATAACCATACCCATAATTATCAAAAATTATGGAAATGTAAATATAAATGTTACGGCTGAAGAGATGTTATAGCCTGTAAATAACAGGAGGAATTTTATATGAGGATACTGATAGCTGAAGACGATTTAACCAGCAGAATATTTATCTCAAAATTACTGTCAATATACGGTGAATGTGATACAACTGTTGATGGAATTCAGGCCATCGAGGCATTTGTCATAGGGATGGATTCAGGCAAACCTTATGACCTTATTTGTCTTGACGTCATAATGCCCAAGGTAGATGGTATCATGGCTTTAATAACAATACGAGAACTAGAAGATAAAAGGAAAATTGAAGTTTCAAAACGAGCTAAGATTATTGTAACCACTGCATTGGGTGAAACTGATTATGTTATGAGTGCATTTAAAACTGATATGGAGGTTTATGTGAGCAAACCCCTTGGAATTGATAGTATGGAAGAAGCGATGGGAAAGTTAGGGTTGATTTAAGAGGTTTTTAGATAAGTTAAATTATATTTATATAATGTCAGTAATCTTGATAAATATTTATACGCAATTACTGACATTATAGTATCACAGAGAGGCATTTAAGTGAAATATGTGTTAATACAATTTATGCTGCTTTAATAGTCATTCGGTATTGTCGATTAAACTTTTGATATTAGCTTATCCTTTTTTAATATGTGCTCAAGAATCCAATCAAAGATAAATAAAATTAATTCCATAATATATTTATCATGGTTTTGGTCTGGCTTAGATAGGTTATATGAATCTAACTTTTTAATAAAGTCGTCATGTTCTATTTTTTGATTAGAATAACCCCCGTAATTGTTTTCTAACATATATCTCTCTTCACATTTGAAGTGATATTTAGTATATTGAAATAAATCTTCTACTATTTGAACAATTTCAGGATATTTATCTACCTCAGTGTGATTATTTAACAATGCTAATGCGCTGTTTCCTATTTCAAAGAGGTGCTCGTGTTGTGCATCAATTAACTGTATACCGATTGAATATTCATTATTCCATTTTAGCATGATTTTCCTTGCCTCCATTTCAATCTTATGGTTATTAACTTTAATTAAAGATTACTTATTATTAATAATACAAAATTCCATATCATCATTATATTATCGACTCATATTTTTTAATCTTAATAGGGTATGGCAATATAGCCGTGAAACTAAGCTATAAATTATACATAAAAGTAACAATGAGATTATAAACAAGGGAGGCACGAATTTATGAAGAACCATTTTGTTAATAATAGGCGTTCATATAAAGCGCAGGAAATAAACCTCTTGAGAATAATATTCATATTTGCGGGAATTCTGTCTCCTCTAATTACCTATGCATGGAGATATCTTGATTGGAGTAGCGCCAGCAATATATATATGTGCTGGGCTATGACTGCTTTGTTTTTCATCCTATTAATATTGTCCTATACGAGTGTTTTTGTAAAAGCACATTTTATCTTTATTTCATTTTTAATGTTTACCATTTCTAGTATGTCCGCATTATATTTTACAGCAATAAATGGGTTCAATTACGATTATACGCTTTTATTTTTCATTGTTATTTCTGCAACTACAATGTTTATAAGCAAACTTACATATTTAGTGTCATTTCAGGGTTTTGTATTTGTATTACTTTTAATAGCACTTTTTTATTGTGAAAATGACAACAGAAAAAAAGTTACAATAGTTTTTGTATATATTATATTGATAATTATTATGTGTATTAATTCATCTCTTATCAATAAAAAACAGCAAAGAATAGATATACTTGTTTCACTAATCGAGAATATCAATAAAAATTATTCTTTCAATCAAGTTCTGTTGTTTATTTATAAGAAATTTTCAAATTTTATACCTTATGATCATATTGCAATAGCATTGATCAAGGAAGAGGGCAAAGTACTTGAGGCTTCCTATGGTATTTCTGAATATAAATTAGATTGTTTTACACAAAGTATATTGGGGAAAAGAGTTAATACGAATGAAACAATTCTGAAAAATATAATTGAGACTGGAAAAACTAGGATTATCAATAGATATAGTGAGTATACTAAGGACAGGTTAATTAAAGACCATACAGAGAAAGTAGTAAAAGCAGGGATAAAGGAATCTATAGCTCTTCCATTTATGATAAATAATAAAACTGTGGGAATAATCTTTTTTTCTAGTGTTAATAAAAATGTATATACTCAGGAACATATAAAATTCTTGGAGGATATAGTATACAGTATTAGTATTAGTTTCGAAAAATGTATCTTATTAGAAGAGTTAATTATTAGTAATATTATGTCATTGGTTAAACTTGCAGCATTAAAAGATAGTGTCACTGGTGATCATTTAGAAAGAATGACAATATATTCTAAAGCTATTGCTATATTTTTGTATGAAAAAAGTGCTTATAAAAATGATATTTCCAATGAATATATTAATAATATAGAAAAGTTTGCTCCAATCCATGATATAGGAAAAGTTGGAATTCAAGATGGAATTCTTTTAAAGCCTGGTAAGCTTACAAGTATTGAATTTGAAGAAATGAAGAAGCATGCAATCTATGGTGGAGAAGTTTTAAGATTAGCTGAAAAAAATATTTCAAGAAAAGGTACAAGTATATTCCAAATAGGAATAGAAATAACAGAAGGACATCATGAAAAATGGGATGGAACAGGTTATCCGTTTAACAAAATGGGAACCGATATTCCATTAAGCGCTAGAATTGTAGCAATAGCAGATGTTTTTGATGCATTGACGAGAAAAAGACCTTATAAAGAAGCCTTTACGTTTGAGCACTCCTTCAATATAATATTGGAAGGTAAGGGCAAACACTTCGATCCAGAAATCGTAATGGTAATGGAGAAAAATAAAGATAGAATTTATGAGATCTATAATTCACTTCCAGCAGGGATAAGTAAAATGGATTAAAAAGTGTATTTAAAAGTGTAATTATTTATGCTTATAAATACACTTTTTGTACGTAAGGTATAGACGATGAAACGGAAAACAAGTTGATAGCATCTATGACTATGATTTTGAAAAACGCGCAGTTGCGTGGAGAGGTAAATTATTTATGACTGAGAAGCGACTGAGGTAAGTTTGTTTCATGATTAGTTGAGGACTTAAATGGGAGTAAACAAGGACTAAGATGTGATCACTTTATGATAAGATTTCGTTATAGTCATTATTAAGACAAAAGAATTTGAAAAGTTAATTAATGAACTATTAAAGTCAAATTCTCCAAAGAGATGGTTACAATAAATAGTTGCGATAGGGTGATGTATATATAAAATTACTCATGTGGTGCAACCGATCCAATCTGCGTATGCAGGTTGTTTTTTTTATGCTTTTTTATTTGTGGATTTGTAAAAAAAACCATAGCAATATATCAAATTTGCATTATTTGTGACTCAGTAGTGACTAAGTTAAGTTTATTCTGTGATCAGATTGAGACCTAAATGAGAGTAAGCAAGGACTAAACTGTGACCATATTATGGTAATGTTTATCTGTAGTCATCACTAAGGATGACTTATGATACAACTAAATGTTTAGATAATATATCCTTATAAAAAAGGGGGTAAATATAATATACAAGGGGGAGATTACTTGTCAGCTAATAACCTAAAAGTTGTTGAAAATGCTAGTGAAGATTGTATATATGTATATACGCTGGGTTGTTTCGAAGTAAGATCGGGTGGAAAGGTGATTTCGAATAATTGTAAGAGGTCTCAACAACTGTGGAATTTATTTAAATATACTTTTACATATAGAAATAAAAGGATTATACAAGAAAATTTTTTCGGTATTTTATGGAATGATAAGGAATGTGATAACCCCGTAAAAGCTTTGCAAAATCTTGTTTATAGACTTAGAATGCTCTTGGATTATAAAGGAATAAATAAAGATTGCGAGTCAATTATAAATTTTTCGCAAGGTTGTTATAGTTGGAATAATGAATCCGATTATTGGACAGATGTTGATGAGTTTGAGGAGATTTATAAAAAAGCAAACGTTGCGCAGGCGAATGATGATTTTATTAATGCAATTGAATTATACCAAATGGCATTAATGTTATATAAAGGAGATTATCTTTGTGAAGATTCCTATAATGAGTGGGTAATGCCGGTTAGAAACTATTACCACCGCATTTACATGGATATAATCTCCAGGTTAACAAAAATATTAAAACATTATGGAAGGACCGAGGATATTTTAAAAGTATGTGAAGAGGCATTAATGATTCAACCTTTTGAGGAAAGCCTGCACGTGATTTATATTGAAACACTAATTGGTGTTGGTAATATGAAGCAAGCACAAAAGCAATACGAATATGTAACATCTATGATATACGAGGAGATGGGAGCGAAACCATCAACTGCCCTGCGTAAATTATATAGTCAAATTAAATGTAATGGCAATAAGAACATATTGGATTTAAGTTCTGATTTAAGTTCTATACAAAAAATAATGACGGACAGTAGTGACTCGAATGGTGCTTTCTTTTGTGAGGCAAATACTTTTATTTCAGTTTGCAAATTAGAATGCCGTAGAGCAGTAAGGACTGGAAAAGTTGTATTTATGGGATTGATCACAGTATCTAAAGCAAAACATAGGGCCCATGATAGTAAAGTATTAGCAAAGTCAATGGGGTCACTACTTGATATGTTAATACAAGGTCTACGGGGGGGGGATGTTGTGTCAGAATGGAGTGAGACTCAAATACTTGTTCTACTTTCAGAAGCGACATTCAAGCAAGCGAATATGGTATTAACTCGTATTATAAATAAGCATGAAATGGCTTATGCAAATGGCGATATACTTGTAAAAATACTATTGAAATCAATCAATGATTGTGATTGATATAATCAAGAATTATAGTGTTTAATTAATTAGAAAATAATATATTAATTAAAGTATAGAAGAAGGGGGAATGATAAATGCAAGTATGGGAGTTAGCTCTAAAAGTTTATCTTAAAAAAGATATTCCAATGGAAGAAAGTCAAGCTGAAATAAGTAAAATTGTAGATAGTTGTTTAACTAAAGACGTTGATTTTATGAATTTTCATAATAATAATCAATATAAGAATTATACATTCTCCTCCTTTTTCCCTATTGAAAAAAACAAAGTATATCTAGCTTGCAGCATATATACAGTAACGCTAAGGACCGTTGACGAAAAGTTAGTAAAACATTTTGAAAAATACCTAGGTGACGAAAATAGTACAACCATAAAGGCTCTAACACTTCAAATAAAAAAGGTCCCTAAAAAATACATTGGAAGAATTTACTCAATTACATCAGTTGTTGCAAAGTTCGAAAATGGATATTGGAGAACAAATGAGAGCGTAGAAATATATGAAAAAAGATTAAAAACAAATCTAATAAAAAAATATAATAGCTATACAAAACAGGATATAGATGAAAACTTTGATTTATTTACTTATATGAAATTTGACAATCTATTGCCAATAGCAACAAAATACAAAAATATAAAAATGCTTGGAGATAAAATAACATTAAATGTTGCAGTAAATAACTTAGCGCAGGAGTTGGCATACTTTTCACTTGGAACAGGACTACTCGAGATGAATGCCCGTGGATACGGTTATGTAAATTATAAATGGTTATAGGGGGAGAAACTAATGCTGAAAGACTGTCTTGAGGTCTTTGAAAAGAAATATAGCGAAGATGGTGAAAAACTTATAACTGATAGTTGTGTTTTAGGTGAAGGAAGTTATGTCCTGGTTGATGAAAATGGAGAGATTGCAGAAATATTAGAGGTTAATAAAAAAAAGATCAAGAAAACAAGTAGTTACTACGAGTTTGCGCAAATGGATTATTTATCTAAACTAGTGGATATAAACAAACCCATAGATCCGAGTAAAATAATACATAGTAATAATTATTTGAGCTTTTTTGTAAAAAAGGAAAATGTTAATAAACTGACATTAACAGAAGATATAATTGATAATTACTATGAAATATTAAAAGATCAAAGAATTAAATATAGAGATAAGAAATATGATGAAAAAAGAAATATGTATGAAGTGGTAGAAAATAAATACGGCAAAAGTGATTGTTGTTTAATTGAAAAACAAAAAGCATGGATTAAAAATAATATCTTTTTACTTATAGACAAGGTAATTAAAAATAAAAGTTATTTGAAGATATTCTTAAATTGCGATATACAACTATATAAAAAAGAAAGTGAGAAATATGTAATACCTAATATTTATAATCGTACTCAATTGAATGTAAAAATAGATAATATAACGTATGGTGTACCAAATAATAATATGGGGCTAAATTTAAAAAAGCCATTTTTAGAAAATAGAACGAGAAGAAATCCTTCACCATATATACTTTCAATCCACGAAGTACTGATGCAAAAGAAATTTTTCGACTTCTTATTTAATAACGCTTGCATGGGTAAAACAAATATTTATATAGGTAATGGAGATATAAAATGTTTATCTGATATTGAGCATCTAGATGGTAGATTCTCAGGATATTATATGCGAACTATAAAAGGAAAAGAGATTGAAATTCGTGATTTTGATACAATTGTAGAGTTTAACAATTTAATCACTGGTTTAATTGTAAATGAAGCTATCCCCAGGGATAACAGGCCATATAAGGGAGTACTTAATAAAGACTATGTAGAAATAAAGGATATTAGTGAACTTAAATCGCTTATTAACAATATTTTTTTTAATAAAGCTTTATCTAATAATTACTTAACAGACCCTAAAGATATAAGAATAAATGAGTTTAAGATTAAAGAGATGCTTATAAGGTCAAGAGGGGCATTCTTTAACTGGTTTTACAAGGGAGATACCACAATTATAAAACAGATATTTGGTAAGACTTCTATGGAAATAATAAAAAGCACAATATGTAGTGAGTACAAGATAAAGGCTAAAGAACAATTTAACCTTAGAAGTGGGATATTAGATTATTTTATAGGAGGAAAAAAGATGGCAGACATATTATATGAAATTGTTACTTGTTTAAGAGAAAAAGTAAATAGTAAAGAGACAAAAAAAATTGAGAGTGACAATGAATATTACTTTGCAGTTGGTCAAATTTCTAGCTATTTATTATCTCTGAAAAAATCAAGTGGAAGGATGCACTCACTAATTAATCCACTTTTAAACTGTAAAACCGATGAAAAGTTAAAATTACAATTAGAAGTACTATTTAAAAAATATAATTATTTTATTAAAAAGGAAAGCAAAAGGTTTAACAACTTCAGTGCAATGGTTCTTGGATATCAGGCGGAGAGTCAAGTAAATGAAAATATATTGGTTGCTGGATATTTATATACGAACCTAATTTATGAACGAACTAAGTTGGAGGAAAATACAAGTGAAAAATAGAGTTTGTGGTGTTATAGGAATTAAATCAATTATGGCAAACTGGAATGCAGATTTTAGTGGACAACCTAAATCAATATCAACTGGAGAAATATTTGGTAGTGATAAAGCACTAAAATATCCAATGAAAAAAATGTGGGATAGTTTGGGTGAGACCGTACTATATATAAAATCATTGAAGCTTGAGGAGAAAAAAGGTGAAATTAAATTAAAACCAAAATCTTTAAAAGAAAGATATGAAGAAATTTTTAAAGTAGAGGATTTACAAAAGGAAAAAGACAGTAGTAAGGTTTTAAAAAATTTATTTAAGGCAATAGATGTAAAAAACTTTGGAGCTACTTTTGCGGAAGTTGGTAATAATATTTCTATAACTGGAGCTGTTCAAATTGGTCAGGGATTTAACAAATATGCGGACACAACTGTCGAGGAACAAGACATTTTATCACCATTCAGAAATGGAACAAAAGATGATGCTAATTCCTCAACCATTGGTACAAAGATAATAAGCAGTGAAGCTCATTATTTTTATCCCTTTGTAATAAACCCAAACTCATATAAAAACTATATTAAAATGGGTGCAACGCTTGGGTATACAGCAGAAGATTATAAAAAATTCAAAGAAGTAGCACTAGTTTCTGCTACTGCCTTTAATACAAACGCAAAGATAGGTTGCGAAAATGAATTTGCCATTTTTGTGGAAACGCAGAAGAATTTATATTTGCCGGATTTAGCTCAGTACATTACTTTTAGTAAAGTTGATGGCCAGGATACTATTTCATTAAATTTTGAAGAACTTTTAAGCAAACTATCTGATCGAATTGAGGCAATTGAAATTTACTATAATCCTTACAAGACTGAATTGAAAGGGAATATAAATAAAGCCAGGTATTTTAATATATTTACAAGGGAAGAGGTATAACAAATGAAGGCCTTAAAATTCACAATATCAGGACAAACTGCTTTTTTTAAAATGCCTGAAGTAAATACATACTTATATTTTACCTATGGTAATATCCACAAGATAGCGATACTTGGAATAATAGGAGCTGCAATTGGACTAGAAGGTTATAATTTTCAGAAAAAACTGCAGTTTCCGCAGTTTTATAGTGAATTAATTAGTTTGAATATTTCTATAGTACCTAGAAATGATAGAGGATATATTCCTAAGAAAATTCAATTATTTAATAATTCTGTGGGATATGCTTCACATGAGGAGGGTGGAAATCTTATTGTAAAAGAGCAGTGGCTAGAAAAACCTGTGTGGGATATTTATATATTAATTGATGGCAATAAAAATATGGACAAAATAATTTATAGTTTTTTAAAGAGTAGCTTTATATATATGCCATATTTGGGAAAAAATGATCATTACGCAAATATTGCAGCTGCTGAAATAGTGGAGCTTAAACAAATCGCTAGTTGTGAAAATGTGAATAGTTTATTTTTTAGAGATTGTTTTGAATTTAAAAAAGAAGCCAATACTGCCTCTAATATAAATTTTGAGAATGATGAAATATGGAAGTATGAAGAACGATTACCAGTAAGACTTGGAAGTCAAGAAAATCAATATATAACTATACCGTTTATTTTTACAAATATGAATGTGGAGTTAAAGAGAAATTGTAAATTGTATTCAGAACCAGCAAAAGTATTATTTTTCTTTTGAACCTTAACATTGAATGTATTTAAATCAAGGGTGGAGAAATTTTATAAATTATTTGTTAATTGAACCGTAACATGAGATGTATTTAAATACTATAGAATGCCTTAATATAGTGAGTTTAATGTTTTAGTAATCTAACCAATACATTTGATGTATTTAAATCAAAGCCTTGTTAGCTAGCAAGACTATATGAACTTGAACCGTAACATGGGATGTACTAAGAGCATAACAATTTGAAATTGTTATGCTCTTTTTGCGTTGTCGAATTATATGTGACTGAGCAGTGACTGAGTTAAGTTTATTTTATGATTATTTGAGGACCTATTTGAGGATAAGTAAGGACTAAGTCATGACTACCAAATGATAATATTTGTATGTAGTCATTACAAATCAAAACACTAAGGGGAATTGATTATGGAGATGAATGATAAGAAATCAGCAGATTTTGCCTTAAACATCATAGCTAAAAATGATTTCCGTATATATGGAGAAATCCAGGACTGTCAATCTGGTAAGGCCAGGTATTTTAGAAGCTTAATTGAGATGATCATACTAATAAATGAAAAACTGGATGAATTACATTTCTCACTGCCCACTAATGAGTTTCGCTCGTGGGTGACAGAGGTAAATTCAGTATATTCAAAAGGTGGCAAGCATTATGAGCATAAATGAAGCAAATGAACCCTTTATAGAAACAAATTCATCCTTTTTAGTGAAAATACAATACCGGCAGAATACAAGCTGGCAGGGAACAATTAAATGGATGGATGGAAAGCAAACAAGACATTTTCGTAGTTGCCTCGAAATGATTATGTTAATTGCGGCTGCACTAACAAGTGATAAGGATGAGAGTAAGAAAATTGAGTTTCATTCATGGAGGGAGAATGATGAGGCAACATTTTTAAATGATCTAGAGGTTGAGAGAAGAAAAATTTATAGGGAATATGGGGCTAAGAAGAATAGATGAAGAAATGTGAATAGTTAGGAGTAGATATTAATATTAACAGAAGGAGGAGAGCCGCATGGCAGATTTACAAACTAATTTTGCGTATGATACACAGAGGGCAAAGCACAAAAAAACATATAACTATTTTATCGTAAAAAGAATTATGGATATAGTAGGGGCTTTAGCTGGAATTATATTATTATCGCCAATTATGCTAGTAACTGCTATTGCTATAAAGGTAAATTCTAAAGGATACATAGTTTTTGCCCAAGAAAGAGTTGGGCTCAATGGAAAAACATTTAAAATGTACAAGTTCAGATCAATGATTAGTAATGCTGAAGAACTTAAAAAAGAGCTAATGGCTGAAAATGAAATGTCTGGACCTATGTTTAAGATGAAACAGGATCCAAGGGTTACAAGTGTAGGTAGGGTCATAAGAAAAAATAGTATAGATGAACTACCACAGTTATTTAATGTACTTAAGGGAAATATGTCATTAGTTGGCCCTAGACCTAATTTGCCTCAGGAGGTAAGCTGCTTCGAATTGTATCAAAAACAAAAACTACTTGTTAAGCCAGGACTAACCTGCTATTGGCAAGTAATGGGTAGAAATAAAATTGATTTTGAAGATTGGATGGAGCTAGATGTAAAATATATTGAGGAAAGAAGTACTTGGATTGATATAAAGCTTATTATAAAAACGTTTTTCGTATTGTTTGGCGATAAAAATGCTGCTTAGGGTTATAGCAAAAAATATAATAAATAGTATAAAGGAAGTGAGCTGAAATGAATATTAGTAAAATTATTTCTCTAGATAATACAGTAATTCAGAAAAAGGGGCTTGATGCCACGGACATGGATGGCGAAATTGTAATGATGGATATATATAAGGGCAAATATTATAGTTTTAATGAGGTTGGCAGCAGGATATGGAATATTATTGAGAAGCCTCTTAAGGTAAAAGAAATAGTCCCAATTTTATTAAATGAATTTGAGGTGGATGAGAAAACTTGTGAAGATTCAGTGCTTGATTTCCTAGGTAGAATTTATAATGATGAACTTATATGCATTAGTTAATAAGGGACGTAGATTTCTGAAAATATCTTTTACAGATAAACTTATGATTATAGAAGCATTTTTTTTAACTGGTATAATACGATTTTGTATATTATTTGTAGCTTTTAGTAAGCTAGCTAAGCTATCTGGAAAGTATAATGAAGAATCTATTTATAGATTACATAATAAGCAAATATTTATAGGAAATAAAGTTGGTTATATAGTGTATTTAGTAAGTAAGCATACTCCTTGGGAAAGTAAATGCTTAGTAAAGGCACTTACTGCTCAAACATTGCTTAGAATAAGAAAGATTACAAGCACTGTATATTTAGGTGTGGCTAAGGATGAAAATAAAAAGTTAATTGCACATGCTTGGCTGAGATGTGGTGAAAATGTTATTACTGGCGATGATGAACGTTATGGATTTACAATGGTTGCAAAATTTGCTAATCATATTAGGAAGGTGAAGGAATGAGTGCGATATGTGGCATTGTTTGTTTAGGTGAAAACATTATTTCATTAAAAAATAGTAAAAATATGATAGATAAGTTTAAGGTTTATGATTTTGATTATGTAGATACTTGGAGCAGGGACAAAATATTTTTGGGCTGTGGAATGCAATATATTACTCCTGAATCGAAATTTGAAAAACTTCCATATCAGGATAAAAACAATTTATTATCTATAACCGCTGATGCAATTATAGATAATAGGCAAGAATTATTTAGTGCTTTTAATATACCCGAGGAGCAATGGAGAGAAACTACAGATAGTGATTTAATCCTTAGGGCTTATATTAAATGGGGTAAAGATTGCCCAAAGTATCTTGTAGGAGATTTTTCCTTTGCTGTATGGGATGAGAAAAAAAAAGAATTGTTTTGTGCAAGGGATCATACAGGAACAAGAACTTTTTATTATTATTACTCAAAAGAAACCTTTGCCTTTTGCAGCGTAATTAAGCCTTTGTTTACAACTGTTGATTGTGAAATTGCACTAAATGAAAAATGGATTACCGACTTTTTAGCATTGCCATTAACCCTTCATCAATGTGAGTGCGGGGAAACTATATATGAAAGTATATATGAACTACCACCATCAACTTCTATGATTGTAAATGCCCAAGGAATCACCCGAAAAAAATTCTGGGATCCAATAAATGATATTAAACCTCTAAAACTTAAGGATGATAAGTCTTATGAAGAAGAATTTAGAAAAGTTTTTGGGGAGGCAGTAAGATGTCGTTTGCGAACCATAGGTGAGGTTGGGATCAGGTTAAGTGGAGGCATGGATTCAGGATCGGTAGCATGCATTGCGGCTAAGGAACTAGATAAAAAGGGAAAAGAATTAAAGGCTTTTAGTTCCATTCCCATGAAAGAATATAAAAATAATCTAGGAGAGTATAATATTGCAGATGAAAGTGAATATATAGAATCTATAACAAATAAATATAAAAATATTGAGCTAAACTATTGTAGAAGCGAGGGACAAAATTCTTTAACAAATATGGATTTCATTATAAATGCAATAGAGCAGCCACATAAAATTGTAGAAAATATGTTTTGGTACAATGGAATTATGGAGGGCGCATCAAAACAAGATTGCAGGGTTATATTAAATGGCCAGTTTGGTAATTATACAATTTCTTATGGAGATTTTCCAACCAACATGCTTACGCTGTATAGAAAAGGAAAATTAGTGAAATCAATTAAAGAAATAAATGGGTATAGCAAAATTCATGAAATACCTAGAATTAGAATAGTAAAAGCCCTTTTTAAGGTAATTGCACCCTATAAATTCAGAAAATTTCTTAGCTTAAGACTTTATAAAAATGCTTGCGAGTTTGATAGTAATTTAGTAAATAAAAAATTAGTTAGTAAATGGGATATAAAAAGAAGGTATGCTAAATGTGGTTTTTACTCTGAAGTGGAAAGATATTATGATTATAATGAAAGCAAAAAATTTAGCATGGACCCATTTGGGTTTTCTCAGATTGGATCTATAGAAACAAAGATGGGACTAGCCTATGGAATTGTTGAGAGAGATCCAACTAGGGATAAAAGAGTAATTGAATTTTGTTTTAGTTTACCAATAGAACAATTTGTACGCGAAGGCGTTGATAGGCGGATGGTGCGTAGGGCTATGGAGGGTATATTGCCTGATAAAATAAGGCTAAATAACTCTAAGCGAGGATTTCAAAGTGCAGATTGGGTTCAAAGATTAGAAGGGGATTGGAACAATATATACAATAAATTCAAAGAATTGTTAAACGATAAAAAATTATATAATTATATTGATATAGATAAATTTAAAAATGATTTGCTTTTGGTAGGTGAAAATTTTGATGGGAATCATCCAGAAGCTATACGAAGATTATTAGTTGTTTTAATTTTTTTGGAATTTCTTAAAATTTAATATAAATAAAGAAATTCAATACATATAGGGGGTGAGAGTATGAATAAGAAAGTATGGGAAAATGCAGAAGTAACAGAATTAGGAGTTAAAATGACAGAAGTTGGAGGCAAAAAACCTGTTGAAATTGACAATATATTTTTCAACACAAAAGGAGAAGTATTTGCTTCTTTCAAATCGTAGGTTTAGGTAAAGTGTGGATTAAAAATAATAAGCATAGATAGCGTTTAAGCTTTTCTATGCTTATTATTACTTATAGAAGTAAGATATTATGCTTTGCGAATGGAGGAGTGGCATGTTTATATATACTATTTATGGATTAATAATAGAATCAGATATTTTTATAAGGGAATTAATCCAAATAAATAATTTTGAAAAGGTAGATGTAACAATAGCTTATGGAAATGCTCCGAAGGAAATGAAGAATAAAGTTTGTGATGCAGTAAATGTTAAGTTTTCTAAAAGTGAGTTCTATCTTTATGTAGAAGGAGTAGCTCATTATTATGTAGCCCATGGTAATAAAATCATAGTAGAACTTGAGAATAAATGTGATGAGATGACCTCAAATATTTTTCTGCTTGGAACTTGTTTGGGAATGTTACTTTCTCAAAGAAAAACAATTGCAATACATGGGGGTGCGGTAGTAATTGGAGGCACTGGGGTAATTATTACTGGTGAAACTGGAACTGGTAAATCTACATTAACTGCTGCATTTAGAAATGAAGGGCATAGTTTTTTAGCTGACGATGTATCGGCTTTAGGGGAAGATCGTGAAGGGAATCCTATTATATATTCAGCATTTCCGAGGCAAAAATTATGTAAAGATGCAATAAAAAAAATGGGTGATGATTTAAGTGGCTACGTGCTAATAGATAAGGAAAGAGAGAAGTATTCAATACCAACAAATAGTAGTTTTGTTTGGGGGAGTGCACCCCTTAAGTCCATTTTTGAAATTAATGTTGTTGAAAATGAACAGGTAAGTATTAAACAGCTATTTGGAGGGGACAAATTAAGATCGATTTTAAAAAACATTTATAGAATAGAAATTATTAACTATGCTGCTCTTGATTCGGATTATTTTAAAAAGTGTATAGTACTATCCAATAAAATTAGTGTTTTTAGAATTGATAGACCCAAAGATAAGTTTTCAGTTAAGGATCAAATGAAACTCATAATATCTTCATTAAGTTAGAGGGGATTATGAAACGTGAGGTAAAAGGATTAACAATAAAAATATAGTGAAAGAAGCTGATTATTTGAGAAATTTATTTTTAAGGGGTAAATGGATATTAAAGCAAGCTAAACCATCTGCACTTTCTTTATTATTGATTATATCTATTGGAATAGCAACCTCGATATTAACAGTATATAGAGCTGTAATAACCAAACAAATAGTTGATGTTGCTACAACCAAAACTCAATTTAACCATTTGATTTTTTTGCTCATTATATTTATTGCACTGATAATCTTTGAAATTATAGTTAATGCAATTAGTAGCGCCTTAGCAGTAAGATGTAGCAATAAAATAAGTAATAATATTCAGCGTACACTGTATTCACATCTACTAAATACAAGGTGGTATGAATTTTCAAAGTATCACAGTGGTGATATTATGACACGTATGACAAGTGATATTGAAGCTATTACGTCTATGATTGTTTCCTCAATACCTAGCATAGTACAGTTAATGGTTATGTTAATTGCGTCCTTTATAACATTATTATTTTACAGTTCAACATTAGCAATATTAATTTTATTTCTATCCCCATTACCGATTTTATTTGCAAAAATATTTGGTAAAAGGTTAAAGGCACTTTATATTAGATTTCAAAAGACAGAGTCTCTTTTTAGGTCTTTTTTAAATGAATCAGTGCAAAATATTATCATTATTAAGAGTTTTTGTACTGAAGAAGATAGTATAGCTAAAATTAGTAAAATTCAGAAAAATAAACTTGACTTAGCTTTAAAAAAGAATCGTATAAGTATTATTTATAATTCCTCTTTTTCACTAGTAACTTGGATTGGTATGGCACTTGCATTAATTATTGGGTCTTTAAATATTTTTAAAGGTATTTCAACTTTTGGAACACTTACAGCAACAATACAGTTAGTTGGAAGTATACAAGGACCATTTGCAGGGTTAGCAGCCACATTTCCCATGATTATTTCAGCAATAGGTTCCAGTGAGCGAATTATGGAAGTTGAAGGCTTACCAAGTGATATTAAAATGCCTATTTCATATAATATCAATTGCGCAGGTTTGAAAATTGAAGATGTAAGCTTTTCTTATAATGAAGAGTTACCGATACTTAAAAATATTTCAGCAACTATACATCCAGGAGAAATAGCTGCTATTGTAGGCCCATCAGGGCAGGGGAAAACCACATTAATACGATTATTACTTTCACTTATTAAACCTGATAGTGGAGGTATATACATAACGGATAGAGAGCAAAATTATGAAGTAAGTGCCTCTAGTAGAAAATTAATTGATTATGTGCCCCAAGGAAACACACTTTTTTCCGGCACAATTGCAGATAATATTCGATGTGGATATCTTGAAGCTAGCGAGCAAGAGCTTGAAATTGTGGCCAAGGTTGCTTGTGCCTGGGATTTTATAAAAGATTTACCGAAAAAACTTAATACTATAGTTGGTGAACATGGATTAGGTTTATCTGAAGGGCAGGCTCAAAGAATAGCAATAGCAAGAGCACTGATTCATAAAGCTCCAATTTTGATATTTGATGAGGCGACATCCGCTTTAGATAATGAGACGGAAATGAAGATATTAAAGTCTATAAGAGGTTTAAATGATAACTGCACTTGTATAATAATTACACATAGACCTGCAGCACTAGAAATTTGCCAAAGAATATTTAAAATAGATAATACCCATCTAATTGAGATTACTTAAGATTTTATAATGGATAATTAGGACCAGATAATGCAAAACTTACTGTAAGTTTTGCATTTTTGTATTAATTGTGACTGAATCGAGACTGAACAAAGTTTATCTTGCGATTTGTTGAGGACTTAGATGAGAGTAAATAAGGAGTAAGCTATGACTACTTCATGGTAATATTTGCTTATAGTCATTATTAAGTAGGATACTAAGGGAAATTGATTTAAAAGGGGGATAAGGAATGTTATGTGCACTTATAATGGCGGGTGGTAAAGGAACGAGGTTTTGGCCCTTATCCACAGAAGAAAAGCCAAAACAATTCTTAAAACTTTTAGGCGAAGAAACAATGCTTCAAATGAGTGTGAAAAGACTGGCAAAACTTATTCCTATAGAAAGAATATTTATAGTTACAGGTATAAGGTATATGGACTTGGTTAGGGAACAGATACCTAATTTGCTACTTCGAAATATCATTGTAGAGCCAGTAGGAAAAAACACTGCTCCTTGTATTGCTCTCTCTGCTTTTCATATTAATAAAATATATGAAGATGCAACAATAGCTGTATTGCCATCTGATCATCTTATTAAAAATGAAGACAGTTTTTTAGAAGTTTTAAATTCAGCTTATGAATTTGTGAATGGAAATACAGAGGCAATAGTTACTATAGGTATGAAACCAGATAGACCTGAAACGGGTTATGGATATATAAATTATGGCGATATGAACTGTGATTTAAATGGTAACGAGGTACGAGAAGTTAAGAACTTTGTAGAAAAACCAGATTTACATAAGGCTAAGGAGTATTTAAAAGATGGAAACTATCTTTGGAACGGTGGAATGTTTATTTGGAAGGCGACAAACATTTTAAAACTTACAGAGCAATATTTGCTAAATACTTTTGAAGTGTTAAGTGAGATAGCAGCAACAAGAGAAGAAGATTATAACAAAGTATTACAAGAAAAATATATCAATGTTGATAGTATATCTGTGGATTTTGGAATTATGGAAAAAGCAAAAGACATATATGTTATACCAGCTGATTTTGGATGGGATGATGTAGGAAGCTGGGAAGCTATTGAAAGATACAGGGAAAAAGACAATAATAACAATGTTTGTATGGGTAATGTAAAAAAATTTGATTGTAGTAATAACATTATTATTAGTAATGGTAAACCTATAGTTATTTCAGGACTTCAAGATACATTTGTGGTTGAATCGGATGATATGATATTTGTTGGTAAAAAAGATGGTATTGAGAGTATAAGAGAACTTAAAAATAGAATTAGTTAGCATAAAGGGGTGTATTACAGGTGAAAAGAGCGTTAATAACAGGAATAACAGGGCAAGATGGATCTTACTTAACTGAATTATTATTAGAAAAAGGTTATGAAGTACATGGAATAATAAGGCGGGCTAGTTCTTTTAATACAAAAAGGATAGATCATTTGTTTGAAAATCCTGAAATAGGAAATAAAACATTGTTTTTACATCACGGTGATTTAACTGATTCAAGTAATTTAAATAGAATATTAGAAAAAGTTAGACCGGATGAAATATATAATTTAGGTGCGCAAAGCCATGTTCAAGTTTCTTTTGAGGTGCCAGAATATACTGCGGATACAGATGGAATGGGAACTCTTAGAATACTCGATGCAATAAAAGAAAGCGGATTAAAGTGTAAATTTTATCAAGCATCAACATCAGAACTTTTTGGAGGATTACCTGGAACAGCACCACAAAGTGAAAAGACACCATTTTATCCAAAGAGTCCGTATGGAGTAGCAAAGTTATATTCTTATTGGATAACTGTAAACTACAGAGAAGCTTTTGATTTGTTTGCATGTAATGGAATATTATTCAATCATGAATCTCCCAGGCGTGGAGAGACTTTTGTTACACGAAAGGTAACAAGAGCAATTGCTAGTATTGTTTCCGGCAAACAAGAGAAATTATCTCTTGGTAATATGGATGCAAAAAGAGATTGGGGATTTGCAGGAGATTATGTACAGGCTATGTGGTTATTACTTCAACAGGAAAAGCCGCAAGATCTTGTTATAGCAACGAATGAAACTCATACTGTTAGAGAATTTGTAGAACTAGCGTTTAAAGAAATCGGTATAGACATAGAGTGGAAAGGTACGGGAGTAGAGGAAAAAGGATACGATAAATCAACAGGAAGACTTTACGTTGATATAAATCCTAAATACTTTAGACCCGCAGAAGTTGAATTACTTTGGGGAGATTGTACAAAGGCTGAAACGGAACTTAAATGGGAGAGAAAAGTCAGTTTTAAAGAACTAGTTAAGATGATGGTAGATGGCGATATGAGAGAGATAGCTGGCATTAGTTCAAATGAGTTTATAGCCCAAACTGAAGCTGCTATAACTATATAAGGAAGTGTTATTGTGAAGAAAGATAGTAAGATTTATGTAGCTGGGCATAGAGGACTTGTAGGTTCAGCTATAGTTCGTAATCTAAAGGGAAAAGGATATACAAACATAATAGGAAAAACTCATAGTGAATTAGATTTAATGAATCAGCAGGATGTTAGAAGCTTTTTTAAAATTGAAAAACCGGAATATGTTTTTCAAGCTGCGGCTAAAGTTGGTGGAATCGGAGCTAACAATACATATCCAGCTGATTTTATATATGAAAATATGGAAATGCAAAATAATATTATAAAGGCAGCACATGATTTCAAAGTCACAAAGCTCTTATTTTTGGGCAGTTCTTGTATATATCCTAAAAATTGTCCTCAACCAATTAAAGAGGAATATTTACTCTCAGGATATCTTGAACCAACAAATGAAGGTTACGCAATAGCCAAAATTGCAGGGCTTAAAATGTGCCAGTTTTTTAAAAGAGAATATGGTGATAATTTTATAAGTTGTATGCCAACTAATCTTTATGGACCTAACGACAATTATGATTTAAATAATTCACATGTTATGCCTGCCCTTATTAGAAAATTCCACGAGGCTAAAGTCAATAAGAAAGACGTAGTTGAAGTGTGGGGAACAGGAAAGCCTTTTCGTGAGTTTTTATATGTAGATGATATGGCTGATGCCTGTGTGTATTTGATGGAGAATTATGATGGAGAGGAACATGTAAATGTTGGTACTGGCAAAGAGCTTACTATAGGGGAACTTGCAGAGATGGTTAAAAGGGTAGTTGGATTCACTGGTGAGTTAAAGTTTAATAAAGAGAAACCAGATGGGACTAAAAGAAAGCTACTAGATGTTAGTAAGCTTGAGGGGACTGGATGGAGGTATAAGGTTGAACTTGAAGATGGGGTTAGGATGGAATATGAGTGGTTTAGGGGAAATTATAAACAATAAGCTTAAAAAGTGAGGGATTTTAATGAAAGTACTAATGTCAAGTACTGAAAAAAGACCGAAAATTCTCTACATTGTGGAATCAATGGGTGGGGGCGTATTTAGTTATATCGTTGCTTTGACAAATCAAATTTGTAATAAGTTCGAAGTAACTGTAGCTTATGCATTAAGGTCACAAACTCCAAAAGATTTTGCTACATATTTTGATAAAAGAATAAAGTTGATAGAAGTTAAAAATTTTACTCGTTCTATATCAATAAAGCAGGATACGAAGGCATTTTTTGAGATTAAAGAAATTTATAAACAAGTGCAGCCAGATATAGTTCATATACATTCATCGAAGGCAGGAGTTATAGGACGTTGGGCTATTAATGGGAAAAAAGTTAAGATGTTTTATACGCCACATGGATATGCATTTTTAAAAAAGGATGACTCAGTGTTTAAAAGGCATATTTATAAATATATTGAATGGATTTCTGCTAGAAGAACTTGTATGACAATTGCTTGTAGCAAGGGTGAGTATGAAGCTACACTTGATTTGACTAAAAATGCTACTTATATTAATAATGGTATTAATATTAGTGAATTTGATAAATTAGAGTATAATAAATTTTCTGGAAAAAATATCTTTGATATCTGTACCGTTGGTCGTATTTGTTATCAAAAAAATCCGAAACTTTTCAATAAAATTGCTGAACAGTTTCCAAACATTAACTTCACATGGATAGGTGATGGCGAAATGAGAGATAAACTTACTAGCCCAAACATTAAAATAACTGGTTGGGTTGATAGGAAAAGAGCATTTAGTATTATGAATAAGTCCAATGTGTTTTTGCTCACATCATTGTGGGAAGGACTTCCAATATCATTACTTGAGGCTATGTATTTACAAAAAATTTGTATTGTCAGTAATGTGATTGGAAACAGAGACGTCATAAGGCATTGTGATAATGGGCTTGTGGCACAAACCCTGATGGATTATTCAGTAATTATAAATAGATTAATAAATGGTGAATATAATTTACAGTCTATAAAGACAAAGTCACATTTAGATATAATTGATAATTATACATCTTTAATAATGGCAGATAAGTACCATAAATTATATAATAAATTTTATGTTATATAAGATAGAGGAAAATAAGGGAGAATACAAATGATATTTTTAAAGATTATGTATCATTTAGGATCTATGTTTAAAAAAATTTTTTTTAAAATAGTTTTTGCAAGTCATGTGAAGTTTGGAAAAGGTTTCAGGTTCCGTAGGGGATTTTGTCTTGCTATAGAACAAAATGGGTTGATTGAAATAGGTGATTATGTTTCATTTAATAATTATTGTTCGTTGAATTCATTAGAGAAAATAACCATTGGTGAGCGTTGCATTTTTGGCGAGAATGTTCGAATTTATGATCATAACCATAAATTCCGTGATCTGAGAAAAACCATAATGGAGCAGGGATATGCAACAGCTCCAGTTACTATTGGTAATGATTGTTGGATTGGTAGCAATGTAACTATATTAAAAGGAGTAAATATCGGTAATAATGTTATAGTTGGAACAGGCTGTGTTATTAATCAAAATATTCAAAGTAGAACAATTGTAAAGTGTAAAAATGAATTAGAAATTTATGAGATTAATAAAAAGTAGAAGTGTAATAGATGTAATTTGCTTATAGTGTAGAATATAAGTCTATCAACAAGCTTTGGAAGTAGTTAGTAACTCGTCAATGTTTTGGGTTATTAATCATAATAATTATGTAATGATGATGCAAAATTGAAGTTTAGAGTGATAAATACTTAAATTATAAAAATAATAGCGAAGTAAGGGGGGGGCTCGATGATCTATAAAAATCCACGTATTTCAATAATTACAGTTTCATTTAATAGTGCAAAGACTATTGAAGAAACAATATTGAGCGTAATAACACAGGATTATGATAACTTGGAATATATCATAATAGATGGTGGTTCAACGGACGAGACGTTAAATATCATCAATAAATATAGAAGTAAAATAGCAATTGTAATATCAGAACTTGATAGGGGCATTAGCGACGCATTTAATAAAGGAATTAAAAATAGTAGTGGCGATATTATAGGTCTAATTAATTCCGATGATGTATTACTTGAGGATGCTTTAAAAACAGTAGCCCAAAATTTTGAAAATTCAATTGATATATATCGTGGTAAAATATTATTGTGGGACGATATAAACAATTATGAGTATTCCGAAACACCGACTATGCATTTTAAAAAAATACCTTTTTTTGTGCATGTATGTCATCCAGCAACTTTTGTTAAAAAATCATGTTACAAACAATATGGCGATTTTAAATTAAATTATAAATATATGATGGATTTAGAGCTACTCAGAAGATTTTATAAAAGTGGTGCAAAATCTAAATTTATTGGTGAGGAGTTGGCAAAATTTAGAATGGGTGGAATCACAGCATATATAGAGAAGAATAAGACTAAAGAGAGAGCGTGGCTTATAAAGGATTATGGCGGTAATCAGCTTGATGTACTCATTTATATTACATATATTAAAGTTTTTGAATTTGCAAAGAAGGTCATTAATTTATTTGGTAATGAGTTTCGATATAAGTTACGATATAAAAAAAACAATAAGATTAAAAATAATTTTTGAACTCTTCAAATTAATTAAGTCGATTTTACTTCAACCATATAAGGAGAACTAAATAATGAAAATACTTCAAATTAATACTGTCTATGGTATAGGAAGTACAGGAAGAATTGTTGCTGATATAGATAAAACATTAAAGGAGCATGGATATGAAGGCTATATAGCATATGGGTATGATTATAAACATGCACGACATGTGAACAGCTATTGTATAGAAAGTATACCTTATTTGAAATTTAGCATTTTGCTTACAAGGATATTTGGTAAACATGGTTTTTATAATAAGTATGTAACTAAGAAATTAATTAAATGGATTGAGGTTATTAAACCAGATGTAATACATCTCCATAATATACACGGGCATTATATCAATATAGAATTGCTCTTTAATTATTTAAAGAAAATAAATAAGCCTGTGGTATGGACACTGCATGATTGCTGGTCTTTCACTGGGTATTGTGCATACTTTAATATGGCAGAATGTGACAAATGGGAAAATGGATGCGGTGGTTGCAAAAGCTTAAAAGATTATCCATTTACTTGGTTTTTTGATAGAAGTAAAGAATCATTCAAAGATAAAGAAAAGTTATTTACATCTTTGAACAAAATGGTTATTGTTACCCCTTCAAAATGGTTGGCAGATTTGGCAGCACAAACTTTCTTAAATAAATATCCTATTAAGGTTATAAACAACGGCATTAATTTAGATGTCTTTAAGCCCACGGATAGTGATTTTAGAGAAAGATATAAATTGCAGGATGAAAAAATTATACTTGCTATGGCTAATGGATTTGGAAAACGTAAGGGTATTCAATATATAATTGAGTTAGCAAAAAATCTTGATAGCAAATATAAAATTGTTTTAGTCGGTTTAGAAAAAAAACAGATAAATTTAGTTCCTAAGAATTGTATCAGAATATTGAAGACCGCAAATACTGTTGAATTGGCTGAAATTTATTCAGCAGCAAATGTTTTTATTAATCCTACACTTGAAGACAATTTCCCAACAACAAATATTGAAGCTTTGGCTTGCGGAACTCCAGTTGTAACATTTAAGACTGGTGGTAGTCATGAATCGGTAGATAAGACTGTAGGTGCTGTGGTTGAACGGGGAAATTCGGAAAAGTTATTTGAAAGTATTTTAAATGTGTGTTTAAAAGGAAAAGAATATTATGAATCAAATTGTAGGGAAAAAGCTATTTCTATGTACTCTGATAAGGAACGATACAAAGATTACATAGCTATATATCATAATTTCTATAAATGAACAAGAAATTTTATAACTTGATATTTTATTTGATATGATATGTGTTAAGTAAATATAAATTAATCTAAAATTATTACACGTGAGAAATATCTCATATACCATAAATCTAAATGATATGAATTATGAAAGAAAATGATTAAATGCAAAATTTATTTTAACAGAAGAAAGGAAAGGACAAAATTCTATGTTTTATGGAATGATTTTTATGATGGTTATAGTATTATATTATATGGTAAAACCAATATTAAATAAAAATTACAGGGGTAGTATGATTTATCAAGAAAGATTAAATATGATATATTGTGTTTTAATAACTATCGTGCTTGTTTTAATAGCAAGTTTAAGAAGTTATAAAATGGGAAATGATCCTTCAATGTATAAATATATGTTTGAAAATGTTAAATCATCACTTAAAGACATTATTTTAATGAAACAAACAATGAATCAAACTGAAAAAGGATATATTATTTTAGAAAATATTATAAGCAGAACATTTGGAGGTTTTCAATGGCTTATGATGATTATTGCTACTGTGTATATTGTTCCAATTGGCATATTAGTAAAACGATACTCTAAAAATCCATGGGTAAGTTTTTTTATCTTTGTAGGATTTGGATTTTTTACTGATAGTCTAAGTGCATTGAGACAAGCTTTAGCTGTTGGGCTTACAGTAGTTGCATTCATGTGTATTAAGAATAAGAAGTTAAAAAGCTATTTTATAATAGTGTTGATGGCAACATCATTACATATGAGCGCTTTGTTTTTTATGCCAATATATTGGCTCAGAAAAATAAAATATACAAAGCAAATTATCATTGGTTCAATCATAGCAATTATTGCTACAAACATTTTTAAGTCACCTTTGTTTCAATTTGTTAATCGATTTTCACGTCAAGTATATGATGTGAATGTAAATACTGGAGGAAATAAGTTATATATATTTATAATTTTCACTGTTATCTTATGCTTTATATATGGGAAAGCAATGATAGAAGAGAATAACGATAATAAAATGATTATATACATGATGATAATAACAGCAATAATATATCCCATATTAAGTTTTAATCCAGCTGTATATAGAATGTTTTGGTATTTCTTTATTTATTTAATTATATTTGTACCAAATTTACTTAGTGTAGTAAAAGATAAGGCATTTAAATACTTAATTTTTACTGGATACATGGGGATGGCAATATGCTTTTTATTTGGAGTTTGTTTGAGACCAGCTTCAATTATGTCACCTTTTATATTTTTCTGGCAGTGATATAAAAGTTAAGGAGGAAAATCATGATAAAATCAAAAGAAGAGTACGTATATTATTTAAAATGTGATCAGTTAGCTCTCAATCAAAAGACAAATAAGCCTCGATTTAAACATGATATAATATGGTCTTTTGAACGTTTGCTTCGAAAATGTGAGTACTATCAAAATTATAAAACGGGATGTGCCAATAAAATAATTTGTAAATATTATAAATATAGATATACTTGTTTAAGCCAAAAACTTGGATTTTCTATACCTTTTAATGTGTTTGGGCCAGGCTTATCAATAGCTCATTACGGTCCTATAATAATTAATGCTCGTGCTAAAATTGGTGAGAACTGTCGTATACATGAAGGTGTAACTATTGGCGTTTCCGGGGATAGTTATTGGCCGCATTTGCAAGGACTGAGTCTTGAACAAACTAAAGCACCAACAATAGGTAATAATGTATTCATCGCTACTGGAGCAAAAATACTTGGAGATATTACTATTGCAGATGATGTTACTATAGGTGCAAATGCAATTGTTGTGAATAACATTCTGGAACCTAATATAACAGTAGGGGGCATACCAGCAAAACAAATAAGTTTAAATTCGTCTGATAAATATGTAATTAAGGCAACTGAATTAATAAAAGATAATGGATAATTCATTATAAATACTAAATTTTTCAAGAGTAATATGGTTAGAAGGGGGAAAGTAAGAATGGAGCCATACATAACTGTAATTATACCTGTTTATAATGTGGAAAAATACTTAAAAAAGGCAGTTGATTCTGTTCTTAACCAAACAATGAAGAACATAGAGGTTATTCTTGTGGATGATGGGTCTTTTGATAATTCATGTAAAATAATAGATGAGTATGCTAAAAATGATTTAAGGGTAATGATTATTCATCAAAAGAATAAGGGGGTTAGCGCTGCTCGAAATAGTGGATTATTACTGGCAAAAGGACAGTATATATCTTTTCTTGATCCAGATGATTGGATTGAATCAAATATGTATGAAGTACTCTATGCAGAAGCAATAAGTAATAATTGTGATTTAGTTATGTGCAATTTTTTGGTTAAGGATATAGGTGGACAAACTTTAAGAGCCTCACAACATTCGTTTAAAAGCAATTGCCTATTGGAACGTGAGAATATTAAAAATGAAATTTGCAATCAACTTTTGGTAAATGGATTTTTTACAGCTGTATGGGATAAAATATATCTTAGATCATTTCTAAATGAAAACAAAATATTCTTCCGCGAAAATATTCCTATAAGAGAAGATTATTTTTTTAATATAGATATATTTAATTATTCACAAAGAGCAATATATGTTGATAGACCATTTTATAATTACCAAGTTGTTTCAAATAGTGCAAGTAAAAAATATTATAAAAATTCATTTGAGCTAGCTGTAAAGTTGTATAAATACAAGATAAACTATTCCAATATATGGAGCATGAACACCGCAGAACACATTGAGAAAATGGCTTATGATTTCCTAGATGAGGTTCAAGCAAGTATAATGCAAATTTTCAATAATAAAAATATTAATAATTTTACAAGAAAAATAGAAGAAGTAAGGTACATTGTAAATAATGTAACTGTAAGAGAGAGCTTGAATAATTATGCAAATAGAGAATCAATATATATAAAAGATAAAAGTATGAGTGTGAAGATAAGGTTAATTAATAATAAGTCAGTATTCTTACTATTAATATTATCTTTCATTGCAAACAAAATACCAATAAGGATAAAAAAAATGTTGAAATAGAAGAACTTACATAAAGTATAGTTGTGAATACTTCTAATAAATTAATAAATCATATAAATAATAATTAAGACTACAAAATGTAATTTTTAACGGGGGTGGGTTAAATTGAAAGTAGGCATATTAACTTTTCACAAAGCACTTAATTATGGTGCGGTATTACAAGCTTTTGCACTAAATAAAAAGATTGGTGAGATGGGTCATGAGTCAACTCTAATTGACTATTGTGATATTGGAATGATTGAACAATATAAAGTTAGTATTTTCAAAAAAAATATTTCTTTTAAACGAACAATTTCAAATATAATAACTTATATTCCTAGAAAAACTAGATACAACAAATTTGTTTTGTTTAGTACAAAGTTTCTTAATACAACTTCACTACTAATAACAGATGAAAATGTATTAAGGAAATACAATTTTAATTTTGATGCTTATATTTGTGGAAGTGATCAAGTGTGGAATCCAGAAATATATGGAGACACTGTAAACCCAATTTATTTTTTAGATTTTGTATCAAATCAAAAGGCAATTAAGATTTCATATGCTGCTAGTTTTGGTAGAGATGAGATTGAGACTAAGTTTTATCCTGAAATGAAGAAATACCTGGAGAATATTAAATTTTTATCTGTACGCGAAAATGATGGAGTAAATATAATTAAAAAAATTTCTGGACAGGACTCTCAACAAGTTGTTGATCCAGTTTTTTTAATAAAACCTGAAGAATGGAGCGCTATGGATGCATCAATCGTTATTAAAAAACCTTATATACTAATATATTTAATGGAAAGTAATTTAGATTTGCTTAAGATTGCTCATTTGTTATCTAAAGACTTGAGCATTGAAGTGATTAATATTACACCATCTATTTTAAAATATTATTGTGTAGACAAAAATATTATGACAGCGGGCCCATCGGATTTTGTTTCTTTAATTAAAAATGCATCTTATGTAATAACTAATTCATTTCATGCAACTGCTTTTTCTATCATTTTTAATAGGCCATTTTTAACATTAAAGCATAGTAAGTGGAATAGTCGAATGCAAAGCTTACTTAATACATTTGGAATCTCAACACAAATGATTACAAAACTATCCACTGATGACCCTGTTATCTTGGAGAAAATGTTTCATTATGATACTAATAAAATAAATATTTTAATTGAAAGAGAGATAAGGAAGTCTATTGATTTTCTTAAAAAGGCGTTAAAATAAACATAGAAAGAGGATAAATAATGGTTAAAAGTAAATCAGTACTAAATTTAATTTCAAATATTTTAAGCTTAGTACTATCAATGGGGTTATCAATGTGGCTTGTTCCATTTATAATAAACACTTTAGGGACGGAGGCATATGGATTTATTCCTTTAACACAACAATTTGTTAGTTATATGACTGTTATATCGGTTGCACTAACTTCTATGTCAGGTAGGTTTTTTACTATAGCGAGAAGAAATGATAATATGCTAGAGGCTGAAACCTATTTTAATACATCTTTAACAGCTGCAAGTATAGGGTCAATATTAATAGGAATTTTAATATTATTTTTTTCACTTTTTATAAACAAAATTATAAATGTACCATTATATTTATTGTGGGATGTTCGTTTGGCATTTTTAATATATGGAATAGTTTTTTTAATCGGAATGTTAACATCAATTTTTAGTGATGCACCATTTGCTAATAATAAGATTTATCTAACAAGCATTGTAAATATAATTAATATAATAGTTAAATTCTTAGTGATTGTACTTATTCTAAAAGTACTAGTTCCAAGAATTTGGTATATTAGTTTAGGTAATTTAATTGCAGGATTTATTAGTCTTATCGTTAGCGTTTATTTTTTTAAGAAATTAGAGCCAGATATTAAAATTAATTATCATCTTTTTGACATTGATAAACTAAAAGAAATTCTTTCATCCAGTGTTTGGAATTCATTTGGATGGATTGGCACAATACTTTTTCTTCAAATTGATTTATTGGTAGCAAATTGGAATTTAGGACCTAAATTAGCAGGTGAATATTCGGCAGTTCTTCAATTATCAACTTTATTAAGAACATTTTCAGGAGCTATTACTTCTGTATTTACACCTACAATTGTAGCTTTATATGCAACTAAAAGAATTAAAGAACTAGTAAAATATTCTAATGATTCGGTTAATATGACAGGGCTATTAATTTCATTACCAATAGGCCTTGTATGTGGATTAGGTGGAGTGTTTTTAAGTATATGGATAAATCCGTCATTTATTAAGTATCAGGGTTTGTTATCATTGCTCACAATTCATTTATCTGTTAACTTATCAGTCCAATCTTTGTTTGCTGTTCAAACAGCTTTAAACAAGGTAAAGATTCCAGCTGTTGCAACTGTAGTAATGGGTGTGATTAATCTTGGACTAGCTTTGCTTTTATCAGGGCCTGTAGGTATGGGCGCTTATGGCATTGCACTAGCAGGTGCTATTGTGCTTACTAGTAAGAACTTGGTATTTACACCATTATATGTAGCATACATTACCAAACAAGCACGTTATGCTTATTTGAAGGGTGTAATAAGACCTGTTATTGCTACTTTAGGAGTAGCGGCATTTGGGTATTTAGTGCAAAATAATATTACTATTAATAACTGGTATAGTTTTTTTATAGTGTGCAGTGGGATAAGTGTTATTTATGTAATTGTAGTATATTTATTTTTAATAAAAAAGGAAGAAAAAGTACTGTTTAAAAAAATAGGTAAGTCATTTATTAAAAGATAAATAGAATTCTGGAGGAAAATAATATGGCGTGTATTGACATTAGTAATAAATCACATTGTTCAGGCTGCTTTGCTTGCTTACAAATATGCCCACAAAAATGCACCACAATGGAGTATGATAACGAAGGATTTCTATACCCTAATGTGGATAAACAGAACTGTATTAGTTGTGGATTATGCAAAAAAACTTGTCCTATGGAAAATGAAGATATGTTTGTTAATGATTTTAATCCCCCTGTTACATTTGGTGGGTGGAATAATAATATGAATATTAAAATGCAAAGTTCATCTGGTGGAGTATTTTCAACAGTGGCAGAATTAGTCTTGAATCAAGGCGGAGTCGTATTCGGCGCAGTTTTTGATGACAATATTAAACTCAAGCATATTATGATTGATGATGTTTTGAATCTAGGTAAGCTCCGTGGAAGTAAATATGTTCAGAGTGAAATTGGCAATACATATATTCAGGCTAAGACGGAACTTGAAAATGATAGAAATGTATTATTTGTGGGAACACCATGTCAAATAGGTGGATTGTATGCTTTTTTAAATAAAAAGTATGATGGTTTAATTACTATTGACCTTGTGTGCCATGGCGTTCCATCACCAAAAATCTTTAAGGATTATATTGGTGGTCTTGAACAAAAATATAATTCAAAGATTTCTTATTTAAACTTTAGAGATAAGAGAACAGGTTGGAATTCAGGCATTTCTATAAAAGCAGAATTTGGAAATTCAAAGGAATATTTCGTAATAGGGTATAAAGATAATTTTATAACTGGATTCTTAAACGATATGTATCTTCGGCCATCTTGCTATGAATGCAATTTTTCTAAATTACCTCGAGTTGCAGATATATCTCTCGGAGATTTTTGGGGGGTTGCAAACTATTATCCTGAATTAGATGATAATAAGGGTACTTCTCTAATACTTGTTAATAATATAAAAGGCAAGGCGATGATTGAAAAGTGTAAAAATAAACTAATATTAAAACTAGTTGATTATAAATTGGCGTTAAAGCATAATCCGTGTATAGCAAGTTCAGTAATTCAAAACAGAAAACGAGAGCAATTTTTTAGAAACTACAATAAAAAAGGATGGAAATATGTAGAAAGAAAATACTTGAAACCACCTTTTATAAAAAAAGTTTTGAATTTTCCAATCCGTTGTTTACGATTTGCAAAAAGGAAAGTTTTTCCTCTCTTGATTGGTTGATAAAATAAAATTAGCAAAAATTTATTATAAATATTAACGTATGATGGGGGGAATAAATGAAGAAAAAGTTAATTATTATAGTAATTGGTATTATTATAATATTTTCGTTAACAGATTATTACGTAAATCATAATTATACTAATAAATTTTATAGTCAAGGTACTGAAGTTCAAAATTCGGTAGGTGTAAATATACATTTTATAAAACCTAATATTATTGAAACAGAAAAAATATATAATGCAGGGTTTAAAACTGTAAGAATGGATATTTTTTGGAATCATATAGAGAAAATTAGAGGAGTTTATGATTTTTCTGAATATGATAAACTTGAGCATGAATTAGATAAAAATAAAATAAATATTCTATTTATTTTAGATTATAGTAATGTATTATATGATAATGGGTTAGCTCCTTATTCAGAACAAGGAAGGCAAGCTTTTGCTAATTTTGCTATGGAAGCAGTGAAACATTACAAGGGAAAGTCTATAATGTGGGAAATATGGAATGAACCCAATCAGCTTTATTCTTGGAAACCTAAGCCTAATGTACAGAACTATTATAAACTTGCAATGGATACTATAACCGCGATAAGATCAGTAGATAGAAATGCATTTATAGTTGCACCTGCGATAGGTGTAGATTATAGTTATTTAGACTATTTAGGAAAGAATAACCTTTTTAAATATATAAATGCGATAAGTGTACATCCATATAGACTAAATAATCCTGAAACAGTTATTGGTGACTATAATAGAATAAATAATTTAATAGATAAATATTCACATAAAGAAAGTATCAAACTATTTTGTGGTGAATGGGGTTATTCTACTGCTTGGAAAGACATGGATGAAACAAAGCAAGCTCAATACTGTGTCAGAGAATATCTAACTAATTTAATGTGTGGAATAAATTTAACTATTTGGTATGATTGGAGAAATGATGGTACTGATTCAAAAAATACAGAGCATAATTTTGGATGCGTCTACAATAACTTGAAGCCAAAAATGACTTATTATGCAATTAGAACCTTAACTAGTGTTCTTAAAAATTATAAATTTGTGAACAGAATAGGTGATGGACATGATTCTGATTATATACTTAGGTTTAAAAGAGATAATAAGACAACCTATGCTTTGTGGACAACATTAAAAAGTCATAAAATAAATATTGAATTATCTAGTAATATGATTAAGGTGGTAGAGTTTAAAGGTAGTAATTATAATGATAAAGTTATAGATAATCTATATAATATTGATATCAGTAACAGTGTTATTTATATTACTAATTTAGATTAGTAGAAAATTTATTCTTTAAATGTTAAAATTATAGTTTTTAGTGGAAATGATTTTTTAATGATTAATGCGATCTATATCTCTTTAAATCAAAAATATCTAATATGAAAACAACAAAAGAAAAAAAGAAAATTTAAAGAAAATAGTAGGCTATAGAAAGAAGGATGAATAAATGAAATTAATAAAGAGAATATTTTTATTAGGCTTTAAGATATTTATTAAAATTTTTGTTGTATATGATGTAATATTCCATACAAGAATACAACAAAAATCATTTTATTGGTATTTGAAAAAAAAAGGTATTAAAATCAATGGAGAGCCGTGTTTTATTTCAACAGATGTCTTTTTTGATATAAATAACTATGGTGAAATTAATATTGGTAAAGGTGTTGTTATTAGTTTAAATGTCATAATATTAATTCATGATTATTCAATTAGCAAAGCAATGGTAGCCAACGATGAAACGCTAAAGGAAGGTTGCGTAATTGTAAAATCTGTGAGCATAGGTAAAAATGTATTTATTGGGGCAGGAAGTATTATTTTACCAGGTACTAAAATAGGAGATAATGTAATAGTTGGTGCTGGAACTGTGGTGAGAGGTAATATTTCAAACAATGTTGTTATTACAGGGAATCCTTGTAAAGTAGTTAGAACCATTGAAGAACATTTAAAAGTGCAATGTAAATACAATTCTAAAAATTTTCATAAAGGTTAAATATTTTTGAAAGTTAGTTCAGAATAGGAATATAGAACTAAACCGTTAAAAACGGTGGTAGGCGAGTGCTAATTAATCTAATTTGGATTTTAGGCTAAATAAAATAAAAAATAGCATCTTATCAATGATATGCTCTCCTTAAGGTGACAGATTAAATAATAAAAATTTGTTGCCGGAAAGGAGAGCATTTTTATGTCTAGAAGAACTAAATTTACAGCAGAAGAAAAGTATGAAATATTAGAAGATTATGAGAATGAAACTGGAACGCTACATAAAGTGGTAGCTAAATATAACTCATATTCCGCACAATGGTTTTCATATTTACGGTATTTAAATTTTTACCTTAAACGTTTGTTATATGTCAATAATTTAATTTTAGAAATGTCTTTTAGAGGGACAATTCCGGTTGGGTCGGCAGACCAGATTTTTGTTATTATTGAACTAGGCTCAAGCAAAGTAATTTCTTGATTATTTTGAATAAAGAATTTTTCTAGAAATGTTTCAACAAAATTTTGATATTGAGTATGTGAGGCCTTAACAGTTAACATAAAAATCACTCCTTATAAATGAAAAATGGTAATGATATACATAATTAATTTTGAATTTTTTTTGCTGCTGTCAAGTCTTATTTCAAATTATTTAATTAAAATAAATCAATAATACTGCGGATAGCTTAGAGTATATAGGTTATACGCAAGATATAAAGCTCGAAGTAATTCTGGGGTGAAGTTGATATATGCATAAAAATGAACCTAGAATTAGCAATGGCTTGAGAGTTTCTGAGAGTACTAATAACAATGGAAAGAAGGAATATAAATGAATGAATTAACAATTGAGAATTTAGAAATATGCTTTTATGAAGCAAGTAAAGCATATACAAAATATGTAGGTGTGAAAATACAGATGGAAGGTTTTGAAAAACCGGAAATAATTATAAATGAAAATGCTAATTTTGATAGTAAGTTTGCTTATTATAAAAAAGCTTATAATGAGGATCTAACTTTAAAATCAGCTTTTGTAAACATTAAGATTATAGGATTCACACATAGGAATGCTTTTGAAGAAATAGAAAAAGACTTAATAGGGTAGTTCGCAATAGTAATAATTTGTAACAACTAGTGTAAACTAAGTCATACCAATGATTACAAGAGTTCGAAAAGCAACTCGGAAAAAATGTCATAGCTATAACAAATGTAGTTGATAAAGCTATAACTAGGGTCAAAAGAACTCCGAATGGAGAATTAGCTATTTTATATACAGCAAATTTAGATGTAATTGATTTTGATTTTGTTAATAAAAAAGTAATATTCCCTATGCCTTATAGTATTTTATTTAGGAGTGGCGTTATTTCATTAGCTGCTATGACTATAGACGTATCAGCTTTTCCTAGTGGATATACTTTAGTAATGGAAACTGCTAATGGTAATGCTATTACTCAAAAAACTTCTGGGAATATTTTAGAAACTGATGTATTTATAGCAAATGGAAATCCTATGCAACAGAAAGTAGTTATGCTAGGGTTATATAAAATTAATGGATTATTTCCACAACCTATAAGCGAAAGCCCTAGAGAACCATATCCGAATTATACTTATCAATATATTGATAACAATAAACTTTATGTACCTTGGACTGGTATGGCAAAAACTGCAAAATATTCCGCAGTAGATATAGGTATCGCACCTAGTGGGATGAAAGCTAAAGTAATATTTACAACAGGTGACATAGGTGGTTCTGCTTGTATAATTTGCAATCCTAATGGAATGACTACTATAGCTAATATAACAGCAAGTTCTTTACACATTGTTTACTTATCTAATAATGTACAAATAAGTATATTATTAGATAAGTAAACAATGATACCTTTAGCAACTTATTTTTATCCAACACCATGTTTATTAGATAATTTTATAGTATATTCAATCGGTTGGAGTGTAAGTGGTAATATTATAACAGTAAATGCTCCCGATGAAACGACCACAACAGTTACAGACAGTAGGATATCATCTGTAATGGGAAGATATTGTACTTTTGAACAATTTTGGACAGGAAGCAATAATACAAGCAGACCTGTATATACTTATTTTGAGATTGATGTTGCTGGTTCACCAGTATTAACGGATAATTTTACTAGAGATGAGGGTTTGATAGGAGTTGCAACAACAGGACAAAGTTATACGCAAATGTAAAATCAAATTGCAGATGAGGATTATTATTGGTTAAAAAGTTTTGAAGTTTAAGACGGATTAGTATGAATATCTCATAAAATAATATAATATAATATAATATATTAAAAAGAGGAGGTAATAAATGGATGCTATTTCGAATAATGGGACATCTGAAGGCGAAGCGATAAACTATTCCAATTCAATAAATGATATGAAATTAATTGATTTAAAACTTGGTGATTGTGTAATTACATTAGGTTTTTATAAATTAAATGATGGTGGTGGAGCAATTTATAATATTTCCATCATCCCAAACTTTGTTGCTGATGATGCATTTGTTATTAAGTTAAATAATAATTTATATGCTAACATGATTATAAAAAACGATATGGTGAATATCAGACAGTTAGGTGGACTTTCAGAACAAGATTCAAATTTTGCACATATAGATAATGTTAATTTTATTAATAAATATAGTGTTTATATTAAATTACTCTCTAGCACTGGTCAAGTGGGTGTTAATGGTAAAAAAATAATCTTATTTATACCTAGTGGAATATGGTGTTTTAGTGAAACGATATTAAATCATCAACAAGGAGTAAATATATTAGGTATTGAAAGTTTTATAGCAAATGGATTAAGTGTTGAAGGAACTGTAATCACAGTGCATCATGATAACCAACAGTTCTTATGGAATGTAGCTGGAATAGGTACACAATCAATATATAATAGTTGTATTAAAAATATTGTTTTCAGTACGGCATTATTTAATAATACAAATGCATATAATGCTGTAACTAGTTTATACCAAGTAACTGATTATGTACTTGGTATAAATAAAGTGGCATTTTCATTTTTTGATAAAATATTCTTTCAAGCTTTTAATGGTAAAGCATTGGAAATAAATTTCAGTTCGGAGTTATATTTTGGTATTCTAAATTTTAGAGGGGGATTAAGTTTTACTCAACCATGTATGCATATTACTGGGGTTGGAACATCAGCATTAGAATTTCAAAGTGTTATGTTTGAAGCAGTAAATGGAGTTTATATAAAAATAGAAAATGGAACTGGCGACACTTATTTTGGTAATATAAATTTTGAAGCATCTTTTTATAATAGTATGGGTGAAAGTAATAATATTATAAGTGGGGATAGTGTTGTTTATAACTATAATCCCCCATGCTTTGATTTATGTGAAGCCGTAGGGGTTACATTCAATACATTAACTTGTAGTATGATTGGATTTTATACTAAATTAGACACAAATAATAAAATTTATATAAGGGATTCAATTTTTGGAAAAAGTAAGGATGGTGTTACTGTAGTAACTGTTAATTCAATAAAATTTACTAACTATAATAAACATATCTATGTTTTAAATATAGATAGTACCTATGCTCAAAGTGGTAATAATGATGTATGGATTATTAAGAGTATAATGTGTTATTCAGGTATACAAGGTTTATATACACCTAAATTTAAGATAATACAGTATAATGGGGATATTTCTGTAGGAATTATTAAGAGGGCTACATTAGGATCTAATGAAGAAATCACAATTCCAAATATTCATTCGTTTTTTAATTTTAGATTTAAACAAGCTACAAATTGGTGTTTGTATACAGATGATAGTGCTTTAAGTAAAACACGAATTTGTTTAAGAAAAACGTATAATTCAAGCTCTGGTGTTAGCCTCATGTCAATTTTTAAGTCTCCAGGAATTGAATTTAAATTAAAAATACGTGTTAAAATACCAACAGGAACCACGCCAACGCTTGATTTAACCTATAATGGTGTTATAATAATCCAAGATGTGACAAGCACTGTGGTATATGATACTTTTAAATGGTATCTCATAAATACTGCATTACCTATTGAAGATACTTCAATAGGTGTTTATGATAAACATACTTATACAGATCAAAACAAGGCTATAGTATTTGATAGCTTTATGTTTGTTTAGCTATAAAGAGTATTACAAATGGAAAAAATGATGAAGGTTATGGATGGACAACTGCTGAAAAAGGTTATTATGATAGCTAAATAATTAAGCAATAGTACAGATTTAAATGAGAAAAATATATTAACTTTGGTATCTAATATGATAGGTGTTTATGATAATCTACAAGGTAGTAATATATTCCTTGTACCTAGTTATTTAAATGTAGATTTATATAACGATTTCCCATTGGTTGCTATATCAATGAGTGCTAGAAATCCTACATTAGTAAATCTTTGCAATAACGTACTTCATTCAACACCTTACGGATTTTTAAAAGACGCAGATACTTATTTCTATTTTATTAAATATTTAGCTAGTTTAGGATTTTAATATGACAAATTAAGTGAATTCTTGGCTTATTTGCAAATTTTATTTTTCAATATTATAACAATGAGGTAAAAACAAATATAATAAAAGATAAATACCAAAAGGAATTCATTGAAAAGAATGTAATGGGTGGGATATCTGACATGACCTTTTTAGGGTACTTTGCTGAAGCCATGAAAACATTTGATACGTCATTAATCGTTGACGATATGACTTATGATCATAGAATGAGTGTAAGCGATGGAACAAACACCGTAATGTAAATTAACCTCCTCTTTGATATACTTTGATAAAGTAGTCGATGGGAGGTTTTATTTTGAGATCCACAGCTAAAGATCAGCTTCTCTGGGAGCAAAGAATTAATGAAAGAACTAAAAGCGGAATGTCAGTTTCAAAATGGTGTATAAACAATGAAATTAGTAAAGGTAAATATCATTATTGGAATCATAAAATAAGTAAAAAGCAAAATCCGAATAACGAAATGACATTTGCTGAAATCACTCCAATCCTTTCAAATGCCGATCAGGCAATACTAACTTCAGATAAGTTGGATGATTTTCAGATATTTTTCAAGAGTATACAGGTAACAATTCCAAGCAATTTCAATCAAACTTCTTTAGCAGGACTAATGAAAGTCCTGAATGAACTATGATAAAGCATATAGCCGATGAGGCTGAACATATCTATATTGCTCTTGGTGCAACAGATTTCCGTAAACAACAAAATGGACTTGCTGCATTGGTTTCATTGAAATTCAAACTTGATCCTTA